>ENA-UOWO01001654-UOWO01001654.1-activated-sludge-metagenome-genome-assembly--contig:-NODE-1654-length-29138-cov-5.330193_pt1 | contig 29138 bp, 18 predicted proteins | sample MGYA00238148_ERZ761564 | MGnify/ENA primary metagenome ERZ761564 (study PRJEB28885, sample SAMN05720194) | activated sludge metagenome | isolation source: Anaerobic digester | place: USA...
AAAGTGGTACACTTTGAATGAGATAAGGTGGTACACTTTCATGAGATTTTGCACATTTCTAATTTTAACCAATCACCAACTCTATTTCTTGCATTTATTTTGCCTTGAGCTAACTCAAAGAAAAACCTATCGTGTGTCAGCATTATCAACTGATAATCGTTGACATATCTGTCGAGTAAAATGTTTAGCACAATATCACGATTGCTCATATCTAAACTCAAAAGCATATCATCAATTACCAAAGCTTTAAGTTGTGCGGTTGCTGGACGATTTGTCCAGTCTTCAATGATGGCAAGGCGAATTGAAAGCCCGATACTTGTCCATTTAGCTTCGTTCAAGAATGTGTGTGGGCGCTTTACAACATTGCGTTTACTATTGTAAACAGGAATTTTCAATTCAATGATTGGGTCTTCCCAACCTAAATTGTCTTCTGTTACATTTATTTTTGAAGCAGTGTAATCAAGCTTGATTTCAAAATTCTGCTGAAAGTCTTGTGCAAGTATTTCATTGGCTCTTGCGGTAATACCGTCCAAATATACTTTCAATTTGTTGTTCCACTTTTTTAACTCTCTTTCGTATTTCTGAAATTTCTTATAATCCTTTGTTACAGCATCCTCTGCGTGATGCTGCATTGACGCATTAGGAAAAATCAATTTATCAATTTCATCCAAGGCTTTGACCTTGGAAGGTCCTGTTTTCAACGCTTTCAATACATCCCCAACGCTTTTAGTGCTGTTGATGTTAGCAATTAGTATGTAAGGGAAAATCTCATCCTTAAACCATTCAAAAAGATTATTTTCTTTGGAATGTTTTATATTATGTATTTGTAAAAGGACTCTGTAATTAATAAAATCACTGGCCATTCCGCTTTCACGTACGGCTGAATTTGCACGGATAGCTTCAATGGTAGCAGTTTCTCCGTCAAGATAAAATTCAACATCAGGAATTCCTGTTTCTCTCAATACCGCCTTTATATGAGCTTTATGATTTTTAGGCGAATGAATATTTACTAAACCATGTTCACCTCCTTTGTCAAAATATTTTGAAACTTCTATGTTGGCAGTTTTAAACGCACTTTCTAGTAAAGTATATATTGACCAATATATAGTCGACTTTCCACTTCCGTTTTCTCCATAAATCAATAAGTTTTTTCCATCAATTTTCAGCAAAGGACTGTTTGGATCTTGCTTCGGGAAAAACTTAAAGTTGTTGATATGCAATTCGTGTAATCTCATCTCTAACTTGTTGCTGCGTTAATTCTTGCTAAAGTTTCACTGCGGCTACTGGCTATCAAAATACGGTTTCGGATTGCATTGTCTTTTTGTTGCAACTCATAATACACTTTTTGTATGACGGCTTTTTTATCTTCTGCTTGGGTAATGTCTGGAAATGTTTTTTCAGTTACAAATTGTAATACATCAATTTCCTTAGATTTCATTTCTTCCTCAAAATAAAGTTCGTACACCATCATATTTACCAAGTCTTCAAACACTTGGCTTACCGCTTCATTACTTACTTTTTCTAAAAAAGGTGCTTGTTTTGGATAGTTTAGGTAAATGAGATATTCGGCAATATTCTCAAAAGGTTGTATGTTATCTATTTCCGGAACTGGAAACTTATCAATGAACGTATGTTTCATTCTTATTCCTGTATTACCTAAACCACCACCACCGTAAAAATTCTTTACTGAATAAAAAAACAAGTTTGAATTTAGCACAGCCAAAAGAAACATTAGTTTTTCTCCTGTAATTATTCTTGCTGTATCTAAACAAAAGAATTGACCCTCTTTATCAAACGCAAATGACGGTTGCTGGACTATTTCTTGGTAAATGATTTTAGATTTAGAAAACTCGAGTAGATAGGCACAATTTCTAAGGTTAAAAGGTGTATTACCTTGGTCAGAACGGCTTTTAAGTTTGTCCCCAAAACTTTCCAAATATTCTTTTATTGTTGGATAATTATTGATGTCAATTGGGGCTATATTTCGTTCTCTGACACCATTGTGGGAATTAATTAAATAATAATCTTTGAACTTAATTTTATACTTATCCAAATCTTTCCCTCTTAAAACGGGTTTAATTATTTCCTTGTTCTTTTCATCAATATTTATGAGTTCATCTTTTACTTTATTTGTAAGTAGAAAAGCCTCAGTAAGTCCCGTTTTAATTCCATAGTTAAAGGCAATTGGCCAATTACCTAAAATCTTGTTTCCATTTTCTATTGTTGCTTTTATAAGATAATCTTGCTTAGACAATACATTCCAAATATTATCCTCTTCAATGTCAATTGGCAAAGCATTTTCAACTTTTGATCCTTTTAGATCTAAATGGTTTTGTATTGAAATACCCCTTAGTTTTTTGCTGAAACTATTTTTCTCCAACACTAAAATATTTGTATCAACAGTGGCACTATGAAATACATTAGCACCTAAATCTATGACTAAAAAAGGATTTTGTTTTGAGAAAAACTTCCTTAAATTCTTACCATAATCTGTGCGAAGCCATTTATTGGAAGTGATGTAAGTCAATGTTCCGCCTTTTTTTAAAAGATCAATTCCTTTTTCATAAAACAAGCAATAAATATCGCCAGTACGAGCAAAGGTTTCAAAACCTGCTTCCTGTAGTATGTCGGTTTCCTTACCCATTTTTTGAAGTTGTATGTATGGCGGGTTACCAATCATTATATCAAAACCACCTTTGTCAAATACATCTTTCTTAAACCAAGTATGCCAGAGAAAAAAGGGTTTTTCTTCAGACCCTTGGAGTTTTATTAGCTCGAGCTCTAATTTGTCGAGCTGTTCAAGTTTTTCTTTTGTTTCTATATATTTTTTGAATTCTTTCCCTTTTTGGTTAAGGCGTGAATATTCAGTATTATTTATATTTAGATACTTTGTCCAATAATCTACTTCTTCTTGAAGTTTTCTTTTTTTTCTTAATACAAAAAAGTGTATTTTCCCTTCTACAATATCATTTATCTCTTTTTTGATAGCATGTTTGTCAATTCTTTCTCCAGTTTCTTGTTCCCATGCTTGAGGATCGTAGTATTTTTCTATAAGTTGCCAAAGTTGTAGTCTTGTTATTTTATCAAATACAGTATACTGCAGTTCTGTCCTTTCCAACTCAGCTCCAAGACTTAGTTGCCCAGTTTTTGTTACGACTATGGAATCTTCGTCTTTCATTAATGTTTCTAATGGTATTCCACCAAATTGTTCCAGCAGGCTATTGCCCTGCATGATTTTATAGTCTAAATTAGGGAGAGGGTGGGGGTATTCTTCATCTACTACTAGAGCTAGCCAAAAACGCAATTGCGCAATGTCCACAGCCCCTTTTTCTAAGTCGACTCCATAAATAGAATTTTGGATAATGTTCTTTTTTACTTCAGCATTTTTAAATTCAAGTAAACCCGTAAATGGAAAAATAAAACGTTTAGCTTCAAAAATCTCTTGCAACATTCCAATAGGGAAAGCTCCCGAGCCAATGGCAGGGTCGCAAACTTTAATATCGTCCAGTTTTTGGTTGAGCAAAACGGCATTTTCTTTGTTAGCTAATACAGGTGAAACGGTATGAAAGCGAATAAAGGCTTCAATGTCTTTTTGCTCTTTAAAAGTGTTCAGTAAATAATGAATCAAACTTTCCTTACACATATACTGCACAATTTCTTTAGGCGTATAAAATGCTCCTTTGTCTCGGTTGTCTTCCAGTAGATTTTCAAAAATATGCCCAAGCATTTCTGGGTCAATGCCTACTTCGTGGTCGTCTGGGCTGTTTTCGTCAATCGTGAAATTGTACTGCTCAAAAAACTCTAACAATTCTTTAAAGTAGTCAGCTGGAAAATCAATTGTTAAAGTAGCTTTGTTTTTTTCAGGTTCAAATAAACCACCATTTAAGTAGGGAACACGAGATCGACTCAGTTTACCGTTTAAACCTTTTACTTCAAAAGTATCATTAGGTCTTTTATTGTTGAGTGTTTCAAAAAACAAATGCGTAAGACACTGACTTTGGAAATGTTCAGGTTTAGAAAAATCTTCAAAGAGTTGTTGCATAAAACGTGGGTCGCCATCATTCCAGTCTTTTGTTTTGGGCGAACAACCCATCCAACCTTTTTTTTGTAAAAAGTGAAGAAAAACAATTCTTCCCAACAGTTTATTACAAAAATCACGGATGGGTTTTTCCTGTTTATCTTTAGTATCTTTATCTGAATCTATGATATTTTGACGATAAGGATTTTCTTCATTTGACAGATACTTCCAAAATTTTTCAAAATGAGATTTGTAAGACTTAAAGAAGTCTTTATTGAGCGCTTCTACGGAGAAAACATCCTTGAGCTCCTGAATGGTTACTTTACCTTTTGCATTCTTTTCTATGATGACTAGCATACGTTTGGCGGCAGTAGTACATGCTTCATTAGCACCTAAGAGATAAGTAAAACGTTTGGGTTTGGTCTCACCTTTTATGAGTTGTCCTGTTTCGAGATCTAAACTTGATTCTTTGGCAATAAATGAAAATCTATAATCTGCTTGTTCTTTATTGTAAAAAAATGCTAGTGCACCATGGATTTTATCTTCATCAATAGGTTTTATGGCTATTTTTCTAAGTTCTACCCGATTTCTATTTATAAATACGGTATCATCCACTTCATACACTAAGATGGCAAGACGTTTGTCATCATCGAGCTGGACCACACCTAACTGGATGGCATCTAAAACTTTTTCACTGCCGTATTCCAATTTGTTTGGTACAGTAAAGTACTGTACTTTCTTGAAAAACAAAGGCAAAATTTCCTTCCAAATCGAGAAGTCGAAAGTTTGCTGTAATCGTTTTTTTAATTCTTTTTCCTTCATCGTTTAAAATGCTTTGAGCCCTTTAAAATCTGTGCAATCAGCCCACAGTGAGCCTTTTATATAATTCACAAAATGCTGATAATCAGAACATTTTTTGCTGTTCCCTATTTTTGTCGATGATATTTGAGCACTTTGTGAGGCCATTGTTTAATCCTTTTTTAATTGCTGCTCTTGTCTCGTTTGGTATCTCTTTGCCCCATTATTGCCCCATTGGTGCCCTTTTTGCCCCATTATTGCCCCATTGTTTCATAATAAACTCCTGCTCCCATAGTTCCAGACTTTACAAGTACTTTAAATAAATCAACCAACTTCGTTAGTTCATTTGTAGCTGTTCGTTTTGAAACTCTATTTATTTCCTGATAATCACTGTTTGAGATTTTTCCCTTCTCTTTAGTGTAAAGAACTGCTTTTATCTGCCTTTCATTCAGTCCTAAGTTCGTCAAAAACTCTTCATTATAAATATCTCTTCTGAACTCAACTAAGAAATCAGAAGCTTCAAAAGAATATTTGGGTGCGGGAATTCCTGCCTCCAAACAATAATTCATCATTTTCTCAATACCCCTTCCCCAAGATTCAATGTAACCACTTCTAAAAAGGGTGTTCGCAATATCCGGGTTATAGGGCTTTGAAGCGTGTTTCTTTAACAGATTGCTGACCGTCCAATTATCGGGCAATTGCCCATCATTCCAAATCAATATTCGGTCTTTGTAAACTTTAATCTGAATAGGAGCACCACCAGAATAATCTTTGTGTGCAACAGCATTGAGCAAAGCTTCACGAATGGCTTCTCTAGGATATTCATAAGTTTCAATCCTAGAAATACCTTCATAACTAATTAGAGCTTTGATGTATTTTGTAAAGAGTAAATCCATAGTTTGCTCAATTTGCTCAAACAAGTTTCCGTGCATTTCATCTTGGTACATCAAATCTGCTTCGTTTTCGAAATAGCCAATTTTTATGTAAGCACCTGTTACATATTTCTCCGGTTTTGGATGAAAAAGCAAAATGGCTGCTCTTTTAAGCATTTTTTCATCTTCCAAATACAATTGTAGGCTTTCTAATAGTTCTTGATTTGTTCCTCCTAAATCATCTGGCTCAAGCCTTTTGCTTTTATTCGCTTTTTTTCGGAAAAAGTCAAAGGTGTCGTTTTTTAATTCATCCACTTTAACGTTAGGAACAGGCACACCATCCCATTTTTTCCCCTGCCGTTGCAATAGAAATTTACTCAAAGGAACACCTTTTAATTCCTGCAAAGTGCTCCCACTCCTGTAATAGTATTTACCTCTTAAACTGATGGGGAAAGGGTAGGGTTCAACAATAATTTCCAAATAATCGTCACCATTTGTTGTATGAAAGTTCACATCTATCATCAAACCCAAGAGATCTTTTACTTGATTAGGCAAGTCTTCTAAAAGTTTTTTGGCATTAGCAAAATGTTTAGGTTTGCCTTTGTCATCTATCCCGATAAACAAAGTACCACCTTGGGCATTGGCAAAACCACAAATCCACTTGAAGTAGTCATTGTGCCAGGACTCTTTCCATTCTATATTTTGATGTTCTTTTCTGGGGTGACTCATTCGGTAAAACTTTCTGTAATAATAATTTCAGGATTCAAGGTTTTAACCCTTACAATCTTCTTCTCAAATTCCTGTGCGTCTTCTTCATTTATCAAAGGATAGGCTTTGAGAATCTCAATGACCTTTTCCAAAATGACTGCTGGTTTCAAAGGAAATTTTTTCAAAGCCCGTTGAAACTTGTTGATGTCTCTTTGTAGGTTTTGAAAACGCCCTTGCCTCATGGCTTCTTTAGCTTTGATGATTAAAGCTCTTTCTTCTTCATTGGTCAAATTTAAATTGAGTATTGCATCCAAATAAGCATTTGCTTTTTTCTCGTTTGGACCTTGTGTGGTATCAATCTTTTTATCTTTGGCCTTTTCCTTTTCCAATATATCAGAGAAAAGTAATATTCCTGCTTGCACTTGCTCGTGGTGTTGTGGGTGTAAAGCAGTTGCTTTTTCTATAACCTCTGCTTCAAATATTTTTACCGTTTCTAAAAAGGTAAGTTCTTCTGTTTCTTTATTTGCTCTTACCAAAATGAAAGCATCACGTTTGCTATCTTTGACATAACAAATTGTACTTTGATTTAAGTCTTTATTTTTTCTTCCTACTCTTGCACGGAAAGGCATATTTTTAATTTGCTTGAATAGTCCAGGTGTTTTTTCTTTGAGATCACGAATCATCATTAAATATGCCAATTTTTCGTCCTTTTCCTCTTCCATTTCTTTGTCGAAAAGTCCAAAGGTTTCAGTTTCTTCATCAGGAGAATATATTTGGCTGTCTTCTCCCAGTGCAGCGTGAAAAGACTGTAATTTCATAATTGCTTTTTTTTCCAATTCAATATCATTATTCACTTTGGCGGTTGGATAGAAGTTAAACACATGAACTTCATCAGCTGTAGAACCAATTCTGTTAACACGCCCAATTCGTTGCATTAATCGAGTAGAGTTCCAAGGTGTATCATAATTCACAATCACGTTGGAACGATGCAAGTTGATTCCTTCAGCCAACACTTCTGTTGTAAGAATGATGCTGAAATTATCTTCTTGATCAGCTTTTGGCAAGTTCGCGTCAAAATTTTTACGTACAGTTGGCATTTTATCTTTGCGAGATTTGCTATCAACCGAAAGAATACTTTCTGTGATGCGATTCTTTAATTCTCCTTCTAAATATTCAGTAGTTTCTTTACTTTCAGAAAAAACCACCAATTTAGATTGTGGATTAATTGATTTGCTCAAAAGTGTGTTTTTCAAATATTCAACAAACACTTCCAATTTTGGGTCTTCATTTACTTTTTCCCATTCAGCTGATAATTCTTTAAGTAGTTTTAAATCGTTTTGTAATCCCGTCAAGAAATCATATTCAAAATCATCAGGTTCACAAATGTCAATGGTTGGGTCTTCAATCGATTTTTCCAAAACCAAATCCATTAATTCTTCTTCTCTACCTTCATTAATCATATCAGAAACAGGCAAATTAGGGGCTATGAAAATGCGACCATTTTCAAACATTGTTACCATAGCTTCTGTGGCTTTCATAAATCGGAAAAGAGATTGCTTAAAGGCATAAAAACTGCTATCAATTCTTTTCACCAAAAGCGTTTTCATAATCTTGGCTAATTGGGCAGATATCATATCTGCTTGTTTGTATTTAATCTTTTTATGTGGTTTCAAAAATCCAATAGCGCGATAACGATTATACTTTAGTCCGAGCGTTTCGTGGCTTAAAACATGGATGGTTTTATCGTACAAGTCCTCTAATTGTGGATCAAGCACATAAAGGATTTTCTTTGGCTGTTTTACTTTTGGAAACTTAATTCCTTGATTTATTAAATCTGTTGAATACAGGTCATGAGCATTTAAATCAGTTCTTGTTCTACGAACTATTAATGGCTCAATCACTTTGGTTCTTATTTTCTCATATACTTTTTTTACCCCAGCTTGTACTTTAGAAATTTCCGGTTCGTCTTTCAGCTTCTTATATGCATCAATTTGTTGTCTGAAAAAGTGTTGAAGATTGCCCGTTTCTAGTGTTGATTCTTTACTATCTTGAAAAAGATAAACTTGGTTGGCTATATCCTCGGGTTTATTATTTAATGGAGTCGCAGAAACTAAAATTACTCGTTTGGGGACATTGCTTCCTTCAGGTAAAATTCTCCTGGTCGGCGTTTTACATATTTTTTGTAACTGATTATACATTTCTGCAGTATCAGAACGAAATTTATGAGCTTCATCAACAATGATTAAATCATATATTGTGGCATCTTTGATTTTGTGCAAACTACCATTGGTAATAATTTTAACGTTGTCCAGATTAAACTTCTCTATTGTTTCCACCCAGTTTTCTTTTACAGCAGGAGGGACAATAATTAGTGTCCTTGAACGATGCTCAGGAAAACCATTAGAATAGAAATACTTTTTAGCAATAAGTGTAGAAACAATAGTTTTTCCAAGACCAACAACATCTGCTAAAAAAAATCCATTATGCTTCATCATTTTGGTAAATCCATCATTTACCGCATCAATTTGATATGAAAGCTTTTTAAATCCCTTTGGCAAATCCGAAATAGAATTTGGGTCAAATTCTATGCTTTTTCCAAAATACTCTATCAAGAATTTAATATATATTTCATAAGGTGTAAAACTGTCATTCAGGAAAGTTTCGGTCTTAAGTTTTTCTATATTGTCTTCATCTACAGGAACTGATTCCTCCCAAAGTTTATCGAACGTTTTTGTTGCAAATTCAATGTCTGAATTATCTCTTAATTCGACATTAAATTCAAAGTTTTTTGATAGGCCTGCATCTGTAAGGTTACTAGAACCAGTAATTACGGACCCTGAACCATGGTCGTGTTTTTCCTTTTCTCTAAAAATATAAATTTTGGCGTGGATATTTTGCTTAGGATGTATTTTAATTTTTACTTTTCCTGTTACAATGTCTTTAATTAATTGAATCATTCCACCCTCAACAGTTTTGTCATATGCTGCTTCTTGAATATTCTTCTTTATTTGTTGAAAAAATTCACTTTGTGCTCGTTCAGCATCACCGTCAAACAAAAGGCCTTGTTGACTGGCTTGATAAACAAGTGAATCAATATTGATTCCGACAAGAATTCTTATTTCCTCGGCTATTTCTACAAATTCTCTAATTTGAAAATATCCAGATGCTCTAAAATACCCAACTAAAGCATCTAGAAAGTGGATATTTTTATGTTTAAAAATTCCTTCAATTTTTTTTAGAAGTGTGTTCTGTTCTTCGTTTGTAAAAAATTTTGTACTCATAATTTTTTCAATACATTTATAAGTCCATCAGTCAAAAACTCCAAGTCTCCAAGTTCTGATAAAACAGTCGACTGGATAAACTCAATTTGTATTTCCTTTTCTTGAACTTCTAACGTCTTAGCGAGGGTTGGCAACATTTCTTTTGTCGCTACTCTCTCATTTCGTTCAATTTTGCTTAAAATAGAAGTGTCAATGTCGAGTTCAGCAGCAACTTTTCTCAAAGGCAATCCTAGTTGTTCTCGTCTATTTCTTAAATACTCTCCAAATAAATTCATTTTGTCTATATTGTTTTGACAGATTCGTCAAAAATACAATTTTTTTAATTCTGTCGTCAATGCGTTCGCAAAAATTCAAGCTCTTTTTGTTTTAGTTTGGGTTTTGTTTTTGGCAAAAAACCAAATGTGCCTGCATGTGTAGCTGGATTTTCGCTTACCGATAGCTATTGGTTTCAACGAATAATTTCTCACGCGCATAGTTAAACCTTTCAAAATGTAATATCAATTCCTTTCAAAAGCTTTCAATTTCATATTAAAAGGGAGATTCATATTAAATGTACCGCCTAAAAGGTATGTTTGGTAAAATGATACGCATTACTTTGATATTAATGCCAAGTAGACTATATTTGAAGTGTATATTAAACACTTAATATTCGTTAAAAAGATAAAAAGGTAGACAAAGACTGAAATTTCCAAAAGAAAATCAGCTTTTTTTACCTGCTCATTTCAGCGATTATTGAGCATTATTCGTAGTTTATAGTAGTATGATCAAAGTTAAAGCACCATTTTTAGACAAAAAAGTATTTGTCTGTTTGCTTCTCAGCACGTTTTTGGTTGGAATTAATTTTCAAACATTAGTAGCTCAAGCAAGTCTTTACCAAAATACCTTTCCACTAAAGGATGTTGTCCTGACGGGAGGTCCTTTCAAACACGCCAGAGATCTCAACATCGATTATTTATTGAAATATGATGTAGATAGGTTGTTGGCGCCTTTTCTCAAAGAAGCTGGGTTACCCGAAAAAGCTAAAGGATTTTCCAATTGGGATGGATTGGATGGCCACGTTGGAGGCCACTATCTTTCTGCAATGGCTATCAACTATGCTGCGACGGGCAATGCTGAATGCAAACGAAGGATGGACTATATGTTGTCTGAACTCAAAAAATGCGCTGCGGCCAATGACAAACGTGGCGAAGTTTGGAGTAGGGATTATATTGGAAGTGTTCCTAATAGCAAAAAGATTTGGAGCACTTTTATGGAGGGTGACTTTGCCGCTTACAGATCGGCTTGGGTGCCTTGGTACAATGTACACAAAATGTATGCGGGCTTGCGTGATGTTTGGATTTATACCGGAAATAAGGATGCCAAAAAACTATTTTTAAAATTCTGCGACTGGTCCATACACATTACTTCCAAATTATCTGATGTGCAAATGGAAGCCATGTTGGATACAGAACATGGTGGAATGAACGAAGTGCTGGCAGATGCTTATCAAATCAGTGGCAATCAAAAATACCTAGTCGCCTCAAAAAGGTTTTCTCATAAAATGTTGTTGGACGCCATGTCCAACAAAGTGGATAATTTGGACAACAAACACGCCAATACCCAAGTACCCAAAGCAGTAGGGTTCCAAAGAATAGCAGAAAATGACACCAATGAAAAATTCGCAACAGCAGCAGAATTTTTCTGGCATACAGTCACAAACAATCGATCATTGGCATTTGGCGGGAATAGTAGAAGGGAATTTTTTCCGTCCATAAACGCGTGTACAGATTTTATCGATGATGTAGAAGGTCCAGAGTCTTGCAATACATACAATATGCTCAAATTGACGGAAGATCTTTTTAGAGCAAAACCCCATGCCAAATACATGGATTATTACGAAAAAGCACTATACAACCACATACTTTCCACTCAACATCCCGAACATGGAGGTTATGTTTATTTCACTCCTGTAAGACCTCAACATTACAGAGTTTATTCTGCGCCCAATGAGGCTATGTGGTGTTGTGTGGGTTCTGGAATGGAAAATCATGGAAAATACAATCAAGTAATTTATACGCACCAGGATGAAAATCTTTATGTAAACCTATTTGTAGCTTCAAGCCTAAAATGGAAGGAAAAGGGAGTAATGCTCCAACAAAAGACCAATTTTCCAGACGAACAGAAATCCACCATTCAGATCGAGCAAGCCAAAAAGAATTTTACATTAAAAGTGAGGATTCCAGATTGGGTAAAAGATAGTGAGTTCAAAATATTGGTCAATGGCGTTGAAACAAACTATGATGCAAGCCCGGATCATTACGCAACGATCCAAAGAAAATGGAAAAAGGGAGATGTTTTAGAAGTTGTCTTACCAATGCATTATACCTTGGAGACTATGCCAAATGTGCCTGAATACCAGGCATTTATGCAAGGTCCAATTTTGATGGGTGCTAAGACAAGCAATGAAGATTTAAAAGGTTTGGTAGCAGATGATGGACGTTGGGCACATATTGCTAGTGGCAAACGAATAGCATTGGACGAAGCCCCAAGCATCATCGCCAATGATCAAACCAAATTAATCAGAGAAATTTCAGATAATAAACTCAGCAGTGGTGCAGAGGTGCAACTCACCCATGCAAAAACCTTGGACCTACAACCGTTCTACAAAATTCACGACGCACGATACATGGTTTATTGGATGGTTTTAAACCAAAGTCAATACCAATCTTATATGGACTCGCTAAAACAGCTCGAAAATGAAAAAATCGACATTCAAAATAGGACGGTGGATTACATTGCACCAGGTGAGCAACAACCAGAAGTAGATCATGGACTTCAATCAGAAAAATCACGAAAGGGCAACAACCACAATGAGTTTTGGAGAGAAGCCGCAAGTGGTGGATTTTTTAGTTACAGAATGGACACCCAAAACAAGAAAGATTTGACCCTGAGGGTCAGATACTGGGGTGCCGAATGGGGAAGTAGAAAGTTTGACATTTATATTGATGACAAACTATTGAAGTCAGAAAACAACACGGGAAGATGGAATCTATCCAGATTCCAAGAAATTGAATATCCCATCCCCAATGATTTTATAAACGGAAAAGAAGAGATAGTTGTGAAGTTCCAGGCACTTCCAGAAAACACGGCGGGGGCTGTTTATTATCTCCGCCTGTTGCAAAATAAGGATAGAAACTAATTGTCAAGAAATTCGTCATATTAAGAGTAGATGTTTAAAATAGAATCAATAAAGCAAATTAAAGTCACCATAAGCGCCATCCTTTTATGCATACTGATTGGATCAACTCCATTAGCTGCACAAAAAAGCAAAACATCCAATAGCGCTAAAAAAATAAGTCCTAATCTATTCGGTTTATTTTTTGAAGACATCAATTACGCAGCTGATGGTGGTTTATATGCAGAATTGATTCAAAATCGCTCTTTTGAATACACACCTGCAGACCGCAAAGAGTGGCATGCTTTATCGTTTTGGGATTACCTTACACCAGGGTTTTCTTATGGTTCGATCAACGTTGAAACCAAAAATCCAATTCATGAAAACAATCCGCACTATTTGGTTCTTAATGCAGAACATGTAGGTAAAGAAGGCGTAGGAATTAAAAATAAGGGTTTTGGAAATATGATTGTCAAAAAGGGACATTCTTATAATTTTTCCATGCATTCAGCAAATCAGGGCCAAAATCCAGTGACGCTCAAAGTGATTTTACAAAATCCCCAAGGCCATTTAATTGATTGGAAAGAGGTTACAGTTTATTCCAATGATTGGAAAAATTACAGACTACAACTCAATCCTGCTGCTGATTGTGACAGCACAGAGGTAGTCATCATGGCAGTAACTCCCGGCAAGATTGCTTTGGATGTCATTTCTTTATTTCCTGCAAACACGTACAAAAATAGGCAGAATGGATTGAGAGCAGACCTGGCGGGTTTACTTGCAGACATGAAACCTGCATTTATACGTTTTCCCGGGGGATGTTTGGTTCATGGCGATGGCGTTGGAAACATGTATCGTTGGAAGTATACTATTGGACCGATTGAGCAACGAAAAGCACAGAAAAACCTTTGGGGCTACCACCAAACTGCTGGTCTAGGATATTTTGAATATTTTCAGTTTTGTGAAGACATAGGTGCCAAGCCATTACCAGTTTTGCCCGCGGCAGTCAGTTGTCAAAATTCCGGTGGAACCTGGAGAACAGGCGGCAATGGACAACAAGCTTTACCATTGGAAGAAATGGACGACTACATTCAGGAAGTAAGTGATTTGGTTGAATGGGCAAATGGTCCTGCAACTTCAAAATGGGGTTCGATCAGGGCAGCAGCAGGACATCCTGCACCATTTAATTTGAAATATATTGGAGTGGGCAACGAAGACAAAATGACCCCTGAATTTGAAGAAAGATTTGCAATGATCTATAAAGCGATCAAAGCCAAACACCCCGAAATCGAAATTGTAGGAAGTTCGGGACCTTTTTATGAAGGTGAAGATTTTGAAAAAGGCTGGGATATTGCAAAAGCATTGGACGTCGACGTCATTGATGAGCACTATTATGTAAATCCAGATTGGTTTATCAAAAATACCAAAAGATACGATTCATACGATCGGAAAGGTTCCAAAGTATACTTGGGAGAATATGCATCTTGGGGAAATAAATTGAAAAATGCCATTGCAGAAGCATCCTTTATGACAGGCTTGGAGCGCAATGGAGACATTGTAGAATTGACATCCTACGCCCCACTCTTTGCTAAAAAGGAAAATACACAGTGGCGTACAGACATGATCTTTTTTGACAATGCAACCGCTATTCTCACACCCAATTATCATGTGCAAAAAATGTTTTCCGTCAATGCTGGTGATTTTTATTTGAGTAATATCATTACTACTAATCCAAAAGATACGACGCTTACCTATTCTGCTGTCACTGATGGAGAAACCGGAGACCTCATCTTGAAATTCGTCAATACAGGTGAAGTAAAATGTAATTTTAATGTGAACCTGTCAACTATAAAAGGATGGCAAATGGAAGCGACGAATACCGTGATAACCGGTGACCCAGAAGCTGAAAACACTTTTGAACATCCGGAAAACATCAAACCAACATCTGCAAGCTATATGGTTAAAAAGAATTTCATTTATGAAGCACCTGCATCCTCGTTATCTGTCATTCGCGTCAAAGTCAAGTCCAAAATGTAAATCAATGAGCAAACTGCACAGATATATAATTTTATGTTTTTCAATGGCTTTGGCCACCATTACTTTTTCACAGGCTGTGAATCCGGTTATCCATGCAGATGTACCAGATTTATCCATGATCCGTGTGGGTGATACTTATTATATGAGTAGTACAACCATGCACATGAGCCCAGGGTTGCCCATCATGAAATCAAAAGATTTGATCAATTGGCAATTGTTGAATTATGCATACGACACCTTGGTAAGTAACGATGCTATGAATTTAGAAAAGGGAAGTAACGCTTACGGCAGAGGTTCATGGGCAAGTTGTATCAGATACCACAAAGGCATGTATTATGTTTCTACATTTTCGGCTACTTCTGGCAAAACCCATGTGTACAGAACCAAAAATATAGAGAAAGGAAATTGGAAAGAAAACACTTTTACACCCTCATATCATGATCACACCATCTTTTTTGATGACGATGGAAAGGTTTATATGATTTATGCAGCTGGAAAATTGAAAATTTTGGAATTGAAACCCGATTTGTCTGGAGTTATGCCTGGCACTGAGGAAAGGGTTTTAATAGAAAATGCAAGTGCTCCCGCGGGTGATAAAATCATGTTGGGTGCAGAAGGTTCTCAATTGTTTAAAGTAAATGGTAAATATTATTTATTCAACATTACTTGGCCAAGAGGTGGAATGCGTACGGTAGTCATTCATCGGGCGGACAATATCAACGGACCTTGGGAAGGTAGAGTTGGTTTGCAAGATTTGGGTGTAGCTCAAGGTGGATTGATAGAAACACCAGAAGGAAAATGGTATTCGTATTTGTTTAGAGATAACGGAGGAGTTGGGCGTATTCCTTACATAGTTCCAGTAAAATGGGACGATGGTTGGCCAGTATTGGGGATAGATGGTAAAGTACCGATGACCTTGGATTTGCCAGTTAGCAAAGGATTGGTACCAAATCTTGTTCATTCAGATGAATTTACCAGAAAACGTAAAGACAAACCATTTTCTTTGGTTTGGCAGTGGAATCACAATCCCGACAACAAACTGTGGTCCTTGAAGGAAAGAAAGGGATATCTCAGACTCACAACAGGAAGAGTTGACACCAGTTTTGTGTCAGCCAAAAATACACTCACTCAACGCACCATTGGTCCGGAATGTACGGGTTCAACTATGTTGGATGCTTCAGGCATGAAGGAAGGAGATTTTGCCGGCCTTGCATTATTGCAGAAAAACTTTGGCCAAGTGGGCGTCAAAATTGTCGATGGCAAAAAAGTGTTGACCATGGTCAAAGCCGAAGAAAACTTAGTCAAAGAAGTAGAAACTGTTCCAATCAACCAGCATGTGATTTATTTGAAAGCCGTTTGTGACTTCAAGGAAAGGGCTGATTTAGCACATTTCCAATACAGTCTGGATGGTATCAAATGGATGAAAATTGGCACTGAATTCAAAATGCCGTATACCTTACCTCATTTCATGGGTTATCGTTTTGGGCTGTATAATTATGCAACAGAATCAATAGGTGGGCATGCCGATTTTGATTTCTTTCACATCAAACCAACAATCAATTAAAACTCATGAATAAAAAGACATCAAAAAATATCACTGAATTGAATACCAATAGTAATGAAAAGGGGAGGAATCCTTGGTTTAAATTTTTCTCATTGAATCATGTTGGTTTTATCTTGATTGTATTGACCATCAACATGGTTTTCTTTTCATGCGCTTCTTCAAAGTCAAATCTTCAGAGTAGTAAAGTAGTTTCAAGTCCAAATGGTAAGATTGCAGTATCTGTGGATGTTGAAATGGCCAATTATAGCATCACTTTGAATGGTAAAACAGTGTTGGAAACTTCAAAACTTGGAGTGACAAGAGCAGATGGAGATTTTTCAAAACAACTTAAATTGGTCAACACTTCAAAGGTGAAAGAAGTCAGCGATACTTATTCCATGGTTAACGCCAAGAAAAGTAAAATGACTTACTTAGCCAATGAAAAGACCTGGGAAACCACCAATGCAGCTGGCCATAAAATGAACATCGTTTTCCGGGTCTCGAATGATGGTGTTGCATTCAGATATGTTTTCCCAGATAAATCAAGCGACGTCAAGAAAATCAATAGTGAGGAAACAAGTTTCAATTTTCCGATTGATGCAAAGGCTTGGTTGCAACCCAAAACAGAATCACAATCTGGTTTTGAACACACAAATCCTTCATACGAGGCTCATTATGAACTAGACATTCCGGTAACTAAATCTTCTCCTGGTCCAAATGGCTGGGTTTATCCCGCCCTTTTCAAATCAAATGATGTTTGGGTATTGATTACTGAAGCAGATTTAGGCCAGACTTATTGTGGAACAGCTTTGCAACAAAATTCACCCGATGGAGAATATAAAATAAATTTTCCCCAAGCTCCAGAAGTTTTTAAAAACGGAGTAGCAACCTTAAATCCTGAGTCAACTTTGCCTTGGGAAACGCCTTGGCGCATCCTTGCCATTGGAGATTTAAAAACGGTAATGGAATCTACGCTTGGTACTGATTTGGCTCAACCTGCTATCACGATGGACAATGCTTTTATCAAGCCCGGAAAGTCTTCTTGGAGTTGGGTCATTGAAAAAGACGATTCTACCATTTATCGTGTACAAAAGAAATACATAGACTTTGCTGCTGATATGAAGTGGGAATATTGCCTCATTGATGCCAATTGGGATCAAACGATTGGTTATGATTCTGTGCAATTATTGGTGAATTATGGAAAAACAAAAAATGTTGGCATTCTTTTGTGGTATAACTCAGCAGGTGATTGGAACACCGTAAAATTCACACCAAAAGATAAATTGTTGACCCATGAATCCAGAGTAGCGGAATTTTCAAAACTCCAAAAAATGGGAATTAAGGGTGTAAAAATAGACTTCTTTGCTGGTGATGGACAGTCTATGATGAAGTATTATGAGGATATTTTGAAAGACGCAGCAACCTATAAGCTATTGGTCAATTTCCACGGTGCTACTTTGCCAAGAGGATTGCAAAGAACTTATCCCAATTTCATGACAGCTGAGGCAATTTTTGGCTATGAGATGATCACTTTTGGACAAAATTCAGCTAATAAAGCACCAGAGCACTCAGTCATGTCTGCCATGGTGCGCAATGCATTCGACCCCATGGATTTTACACCAATGAACTTGTACAAAATTCCAAGAATCAGAAGAATTACCACTGCTGCATTCGAATTGGCGACTTCAGTTGTCTTTTTATCTGGCATACAACACTACGCAGAAACTCCTGTAGGCATGAGCCATGTGTCGGATGGTGTGAAAGATGTTTTAAGACAATTGCCAGGGGTATGGGATGATGTAAAATTCATTGATGGTTATCCAGGGAAACATTATGTGGTTGCAAGGAAGTCTGGTAATAAATGGTACATAGCTGGAATCAATGGAGAAAATGCAGCGAAAAAATTGATGCTTGACTTGTCTTTTTTGGCTGGAAAGAAGGGCAAATTTATAGGTTCAGGTGAGGGAAGTGTAGCAGACGGTCCTTCATTTGAGATCAAAGAAAATACACTTGGAGCTGATGGCAAATACAGTGTTGACTTAAAGCCCAATGATGGTTTTTTAATGGTTTTTGAATAGATAACTGATCTTAATTTATACACGATGAAATTTAAAATGGTATTTTCTTGGATAGCCCTGATAACAAGTAGCTATTTGTTCGCTCAGAATCCAATCATTCGCAATCAATATACAGCGGATCCATCTGTCCGGGTATTTGGAGATAAGATATTTTTGTTTCCTTCCCATGATATTTTTTCAGAAGAAGGAAAGGGCAGAATTGGTTGGTTTTGCATGGAAGACTATCACGTTTTTTCTTCCTCAAATCTTACTGATTGGGAAGACCATGGTATGATTGTGACTCAAAACGAAGTGGATTGGGTGAGGCCAAATAGTTACAGTATGTGGGCTCCTGATTGTATAGAACGCAATGGTAAATATTATTTTTATTATCCGACTTCACCAAAAGATACCGTTTATGGAAGAGGATTTACAGTTGGTGTTGCAATAGCAGATAAACCTGAGGGCCCGTATAAACCGCAATCAACGCCTATCAAAGGCATTCGTGGTATTGATCCCAATGTTTTCATAGACAAAGATGGCCAAGCTTATATTTATTGGTCTCAAGGAAATATTTATGGTGCCAAACTAAAGGAAAACATGACAGAGCTTGCCTCAGAAGTATTTACTTTGGCAGAACTACCTAAGCAAGGTTTGAAAGAAGGACCATACGTGATCGAAAGAAACGGCATTTATTACATGACTTATCCTCACGTAGAAAATAAAATTGAAAGATTGGAATACGCGATCGGTGATAATCCTTTGGGTCCATTTAAAATAGTAGGAGCAATCATGGACGAGTCCCCAACTGGTTGTTGGACAAATCACCACTCTATGGTTGAATTCAAAGGTCAATGGTACTTGTTTTATCACCACAATGACTATTCCCCAAATTTTGATAAAGCTAGATCTGTCAGAGCTGATAGTATGTTTTTCAATGGAGATGGTACCATTCAAAAAGTGATTCCTACATTGAGAGGAATTGGCGTGACAAAAGCTACAGACGTCATTCAGCTAGACAGGTATTCTGAGAAAAGTGGCACAGGTGCAACGATTTCATTTGTAGACAATATTGATAAATTCAAAGGCTGGTCTACCACACTTGATCAAATTGGTGGCTGGGTCAAATACAACACGGTAGATTTTGGCAATGGTAAATATGCGGAAGTCGTCCTTAAAGCAAGGAATTTAAGTCCAACTACTTTGGAATTGAGGTCAGGTGATTTTAAAGGAACGGTATTGACCAATTTAGAAATACCAGCTTCTCCAGAATGGAAAGAGATTGCTATTCCTGTTACAATCAATGCTTCGGGTATACACCATTTGACTTTGGTCAGTAAACAAAACGCAGGGATAGAAATTGACTGGATAAGGTTTAAATAGATGACAAGCACGTTGGCTATTAAAACAAAGAATAGATAAAATAGCTGACAACAAAAAAAGCACATTTTACACCACATTAAAATTTAAAAATGAAATTCAAATCCATATTATTTTTCTTATTGATTTTGTCTTCCAGATATGGAATAGCGCAAGATCCTAATTTCCATATTTATCTATGTATTGGTCAATCCAATATGGAAGGTCCAGCAAAAATCGAACCTCAGGATACGATGGTTAGCAGCAGATTGATGTTATTATCGGCGGTGGATTGTCCTGAATTAGGTAGAAAAAAGGATGAGTGGGTTGCTGCAAAACCACCGCTTTGTAGATGTAATACAAGACTATCTCCAGCGGATTATTTTGGTAGAACATTGGTTGAAAAACTTCCGGAAAATATTAAAGTTGGTTTGGTCCATGTGGCAGTAGCTGGCAGTAAAATTGAGATTTTTGACAAAGTAAAATACAAGGAATATCTAGATACTTCTGCTGCTGAGAGACCTTGGATGATCAATATGGCCAACGCTTATGGTGGAAATCCATACGCTCGATTGATCGAATTGGGTAAACTTGCCCAGCAAAAGGGCGTAATTAAAGGCATTCTACTCCATCAAGGAGAATCCAATACAGGTGACAAAGAATGGCCAAACAAGGTCAAAAAAATATACGATGACATCTTAAAAGATTTAAACCTACCACCAAATTCTATCCCATTGCTTGCTGGTGAAGTGGTCAATGCAGATCAAGGTGGTAGATGTGCGAGTATGAATCCTATCATCCAATCACTGCCACAAACGATTCCAATGGCACATTTCATTTCTTCTGCAGGACTTGCGGCAGCACCAGACAAGTTACACTTTAACTCAGAAGCAATCAGACAATTTGGAGTGAGATATGCTGAAAAGCTTTTGCAAGTTACTGCAACAGCCAAGAGTAAAAAATGATAACATTCCAATAATTATAAGCTCCATTAAATCAAGTTAAAATAGCTAAATATAAAATCATGAAAACAAAAAAACTACTTGTATTTGCCCTGCTCATTGGGATATGCCAGATGGTATTCGCACAACCACAAAGAGGGCCAGTTTTTGATTCTCCCATTGTCAATAAAGACAATACCATCACTTTCAATTTTCTTGCACCAAAAGCTAATGAAGTGATTTTGAGTGGCCAATTCTTAAAGAGTCCCTTGCCAATGACCAAAAGTGCAGAAGGACTGTGGACGGTCACTACACCTGCTGTAAAGCCAGACATGTATCCCTATGCATTTCAAGTGGACGGCATTCAAGTGGCTGACCCAAAGAATGCCAATATGTTTCCGAATGAAGGATTCCAAAACAGCATAGTGGAAATCACAGGATCTGCGCCATTGGTTCATACAGTTCAAAATGTGCCTCACGGCACGGTTTCTTATGAATCATATTATTCCGCAGAATTGGGAACAAGACCACTACTTGTTTATACTCCGCCAGGATATAATGCCAAAGACAAAACAACATATCCAGTTTTATACCTTTTCCACGGAACAACTGATACCGAAGAGACTTGGACAAAAGTAGGTCGAGCAAATGTCATCCTTGATAATCTCATCGCTCAAGGCAAAGCAAAGCCAATGATCATTGTGATGCCATATGGAAGAGCATATCCTACCATCAGTAAATCTTCAGGAAGTTTGAGAAACTGGGATAACCTCCAAGAGTTTAAAAAAGACTTTTTTGGAAATATCATGCCTTTCGTAGAAAAGAAGTATAAAGTCAAAAATGATAAAGACAGTAGAGCAGTGGCCGGTTTTTCTGGAGGTGGAGGAACAACCTTATTTCTTGGTTTAAACAATCTCGACAAGTTTAGCTACGTATGCGGTTTTGCCGCAGGTATGTTGGAAAATGAATTTGAAAGAAACAATGCTGACTTCTTTGCGACTCCTGATGTAAATAAAAAACTTAAACTTTTATGGTTGGGAGTAGGAAAAGACGACGGTTTGTACAACGTCAACATGAAATTTATGGACGTATTGAAAGGAAAAAATATCAAGTATGAATCTTTCATTTCTGACGGAGGTCATACTTGGATGAATTGCAAACTTTATCTTTCTTCCATAGCTCAGAAACTTTTTAAATAAATTTTTTGAAATCGTTTTAGCACACATTTAAATCATCAAAAAATGAAATACAAGCATAAAACAATGTTGACCGTACTCGCACTATTTTTGAGTATGGCCACACTTTTTGCTCAGCCACCGAGAGGACCATTTGTAAGGTCACCTGAGGTTCACTCAGATCATTCTGTGACTTTTAGATATCTGGCACCAGATGCCAAAGAGGTGAAATTGAGTGGTCAATTCCAAAAAGAGCCAGTGATGATGACCAAAGGTGATCAGGGCATTTGGAGCGTAAAAGTTGGTCCTGTTAAACCAGATATTTACCCTTACAGTTTTCAGGTGGATGGTGTAAATGTGATGGATCCTGCCAATGTTGCCTTTTTCCCAAATGAAAGATTTAAAGGAAGTCTGGTGGATATTCCGGGCGATACTCCATTGATTCATACCATGCAGGATGTACCTCATGGAACGATCACCTATGAATACTACCAGGCATCAAAAGGTACAACAGGGAAATTGGTTGTTTATACTCCGCCGGGTTATGATTACAACTCAACTACAAAATACCCGGTATTTTATTTAATCAGTGGAACGACCGATACAGAAGAGGACTGGTTTAAAGTAGGTAAAACAAATAACATCCTGGATAACCTCATTGCTCAGCAGAAGGCCAAGCCGATGATCATTGTGATGCCATACGGGAATATTGATGCAAGGGTCGCAGAACAAAAAGGTGGACAAAAGCCAAACGATCCTGTTCGTGGTGATGCGGAAGGAGACAGAAGGCAAGATGATTTTGGCGATGATCTGGTCAATTTTATAATACCATATATTGACGCAAATTATAGAACAATCAAGGACAAAGATTCACGAGCCATTGGCGGTTTTTCCAGAGGGGGAGGTCAAACACTCAGAACAGCTTTTGGTCACATGGATACATTTTCCTGGATTTGCTGCTATAGTGCATACCTTACTACTGAAGTCATGGAAAAAACTTACCCTTTTATAGCTGGCAATGTTGCAAAAACAAATAAGGATTTAAAATTGCTTTGGGTGAGTGTAGGTGATGAAGATTTCCTATACAAGGAGACGATGGTATTTCTTGATTATTTGAAATTGCACAAAGTGAATCATAAGTCCCTCATCTCAGGTGGAGGTCATACCTGGATGAACACCAAACTTTATTTATCCGAAACAGCTCAATTGCTCTTAAAATAAATTATACCATGAAAAAATCATTCTCAATTATAGCAATCGTTTTCTCAGTCAGCATTAGCATTTTTGCTCAGCGTGCACCAAGGTTGAGTTCTCCTGATGTGCATAAAGATCACTCAGTAACCTTCAGGTATTATGCTCCGAAAGCTCAAAAGGTGATGTTGCATGGTGAATTTTTAGCAGAAGCCATTCCCATGAATAAAGATACTTCTGGAGTTTGGACGATCACCGTACCACCTGTAAAACCAGATATTTATCCTTATTTTTTCAGTGAAGACAATATCCAGGTTGCAGACCCAAACAATACTTACATTTTCGCTAATGAGCGATTTAAAAGAAGCATTGTGGATATTCCTGGTGACGAGCCTCTGATCCATAGTTTGCAAAATGTGCCTCATGGAAAAATACACTATCGATATTATAAATCTAGCACACTGGATACAACTCGCCAACTTCTGGTTTACACACCGCCGGGTTTTGATCAACAAGGAAAGAAAAAATATCCTGTTTTGTACCTCATCCATGGAGGATCAGATACTGAAGAAACTTGGACAAAAGTAGGAAATGCAAATTTCATAGCAGACAATCTCATTGCTCAAGGCAAAGCAGAACCCATGATCATTGTGATGCCATATGGCAATGTGAGACCAAAGCCAATGGAGGATTTTACCCCTGATGTAATCAATGACATCATCCCATTTATCGAAAGTAATTATCCTGTCATCAAAGATGCGCAACATAGAGGAGTTGCAGGATTTTCTGTCGGTGGTGGTCAAACCTTAAATATTGGCCTAACAAATACAGATAAATTTGCTTACATCTGCTCCTATGCACCCTTTACAGCAACACCTGAGTTTCAAAAAAACTTCACCAATTGGTCACCGGATGCAGATAAAATAAACAAACAACTCAAGCTTTTTACCATCAGCGTCGGAACGGATGATTTCCTCTACGAAAGTGTGAAAGGTAACCTTGCGATGTTTGACGAAAAAAAGATCAAAGTAGAGCCCATCATTGTTTCAGGAGGTCATACTTGGATGAATTGCAAATTGTTTTTAGCAACATCCCTACAGCAAATTTTTAAATAGGAGATTTATTTCAAAAAGTAAAGCATCATTTTTTCAAAAAATAATTCACACAGTTAAAATACTACAATAATGAATGTTAAATCGTTAGTTACTGGTCTGGCACTTACCGTCGCAAGTGCCACGTGCTTTGCACAACAAGCCACACCGGCAATCATAGAGGATTTCAAACCCTCTGAGCTCAATCAGCCTTATCAGGATTACCCACAAGTAAATTCACAGGGCTATGCAAGATTCAAAATCATTGCTCCAACAGCAGATAGTGTAAGAGTGAGTCTTGGCCTTGGCGGCAGAGGTGGTACCTTGCTTACTCAACAAGCTGATAGCTCGTGGATGGGCACAACAGAAGGTCCTATGGACGAAGGTTTCCACTACTACAACGTAAGAATCGATGGAGGTAAATTTAACGACCCAGGCACTTTAAATTTCTATGGATCTACACGTTGGGAAAGTGGCATAGAAATACCTGCTCACGACAAAGATTTTTATGCGCTTAAAGAGGTGCCACATGGATTGGTTTCTCAAGTATTGTTTCCATCACCAAGCACTAAAAGCATTAAAAGAGCATTAGTTTATACTCCTCCAGGATATGGCAAAGACCTTAAGCAGCGTTATCCAGTATTGTATTTACAACATGGATGGGGTGAAGATGAGACCGCTTGGTCAACTCAAGGTCACGCAAATTTGATCATGGATAATTTGATCGCTTCAGGTAAAATCAAACCGTTTATCATAGTGATGACTTATGGAATGACCAACGGTATTCGCATGGGTGGTGCCCGAAGACCAGCAACTCCAGCTCCAAACGCACCAGCTGGTAGCCCTCCTCCACCAAACCCGATGACAGCAGTTGCAGAGGCTTTTCAAGTTGTTTTGCTTGATGAATTGATTCCTTACATCGATGCCAATTTCCTTACTTTGGCAAATCAACCAAACCGTGCCATGGCAGGTTTATCTATGGGAGGAATGGAAACAAAAACCATTACACTCAATAAACCTGATGTATTTTCTCACTTTGGTTTACTCAGTGGTGGAACATACAAACCTGAGGATATTACAGACAAATCAAAAGTCAAATTGATATTTTTAAGCTGCGGAAGCAAAGAAAGACCAGAAGGTATATTAACTGCAACAACAGAACTAAAAAATGCCGGTTTCAATGCTGTTTCCTATATTTCTGAAGGTACTGCACATGAGTTTCTTACTTGGAGAAGAGGTTTATACGAAATGGCTCCATTGCTTTTCAAAAAATAATAAAACTACTATATGCTTTTGAATAAAAGTCTTTAGACATATAATTACTTGTTTATGTTGGACTGTCCAAAACACTGGTCAGTCCAACACAAGCAAAGTGAATTTTTAAGGGCAGTGAATCGCGAAGGTTTCTATTATAAATCACCAGAAACTGAGAAAGACTGCAGCCATAAAGAATAAGTTTATTTCAATTTACACCACTTCTATTCATAAAAATGAACTACAAATTAGAACATATGCAGCTTGCATCTTTCATTCAAAAACTAGCATTTTTATTTTTATTAGCAATGTGTTTGCCTATTGCAGGCCAGACGCAAGAGATAAAATTATATAGCGGAAGTATTCCCAATTCTAAGGTTGAATATTCTGAAGAAATGGGACAACTTGGCCAAGGTGGTATGATCAGGAAAGTGCTCATGCCGTCGATAGAGGTCTTCCAACCCCCAAAAGACAGTGCTAATGGTACCGCTGTGCTCATCATACCAGGAGGTGGTTATGGAGTAGTGGTTTACCAGGGCGAAGGTGTAGGAACAGCAAAAGAATTTGTAAAAAAGGGAATCACTGCTTTTGTTTTGAAATACAGATTGCCAAATGACTCCATGATGGTAGATAAATCCATTGCTCCTTTGCAAGATGCGCAACAAGCAATCAAGTACATCAGGGAGCATCATACGGAGTGGGGTATTGATGCCAAAAAAGTTGGTGTGGTAGGATTTTCTGCTGGAGGGCACTTAGCTTCCACTGTTGCAACTCATTTTAATAAATCATACATAGACAATCCTGAAAACACCAGTCTTAGACCCGACTTTCAGATCTTGGTTTATCCAGTCATTACCATGGAAAAGCAACTTACGCACGGAGGGTCACGAAACAGTTTACTGGGCTTAAATCCTAGTGACGATTTAGTGAATTTGTTTTCTAATGAAATGCAAGTCACTGCCGAGACTCCGATTGCCTATTTGACACACGCGGCGGATGACAAAGTGGTCGATGTAGACAATACCATCCATTATTTTGATAAACTGCGCAAAAACAAGGTGGAGACAGAAATGCACATTTATCCAAAAGGCGATCATGGTTTTATCTTTAGGTTTAAAGAATGGATAGATCCCATGTTTGGCTGGATGAAAAGAAATAATTTAATAAAATAATTAGAAATTTTAAAAATGTTAAAGAGAATGAAAGGGCTGTTGTTCTTGGTATCGATGATGATGCTTGGGAATTTTGCAAACGCCCAAATGCTTGAAAAAGAAGCGCCACAAGGTTTTGACAAAATCAGAACAGGCATTAGCAATGGCAAGTTAGATTCATTTATATATGAATCAAAAACAGTAGGAGTAAAAAGGAAGGCACTTATTTATACACCTCCAGGATATTCCAAAAAGATCAAATATCCTGTATTGTACTTATTACACGGCATCGGTGGTGATGAAAAAGAATGGTTGAATGGTGGAAATCCACAAGTCATTCTTGATAATTTGTATGCGGATGGTAAGATTGCTCCAATGATTGTGATCATGCCAAATGGCCGCGCCATGAAAGATGACCGCGCAACTGGAAACATATTTGATAGAGACAAGGTAGAAGCATTTGCCACCTTCGAAAAAGATTTACTCAATGACCTCATTCCGCATGTCGAAAAGAAGTATCCTGTCATTGCAGATCGTGAACACAGAGCCATCGCTGGTTTATCTATGGGTGGTGGTCAATCTCTAAATTTTGGTTTGGGTAATATCAACACCTTTGCTTGGGTAGGAGGTTTTTCATCAGCACCAAACACTAAAGCACCAAAAGAATTACTACCTGATCCATCTAAAGCAAAAGATCTCAAATTGCTTTGGATCTCTTGTGGTGACGCAGATGGTTTGCTCAACATCAGCACAAGAACCAGTGAATATTTAAGAGATAATGAAATACCACACATCTTCTACATAGAACCTGGCGTCCACGATTTCAAGGTTTGGAAGAATGGGCTTTATATGTTTTCAAAAATGTTGTTCAAACCTGTAGATGCTTCGCTATTCAATCAATACAGTTTGCTTGGATTACCAGCTACTACCAATGTACGTAGAGCACAGTATCCACAAATATTACCAGATAGTAGGGTAATGTTCAGAACCAAAGCTCCCGATGCGAAGAAAATGCAAATAGATTTGGGTAAAAAATATGACATGGTCAAAGATACTGGAGGGTTTTGGACGGTTACTACTGAGCCAATTGGTCCTGGATTCCATTATTATTCTTTGATCATTGATGGAGTAGCAGTTGCAGATCCAGCAAGTGAGACCTTTTTTGGAATGGGTAGAATGGCAAGTGGTATTGAAATCCCATTCAAAGGAGACGGTTTTTATGAGTTGAAAGATATACCTCATGGCGACATCAGGATGAAAAGAGTCATGACAAGAGGTGGTTGGAAAAAATTCTATATTTATACACCTCCAGGATATGATACAGATACGGATAAAAAATATCCGGTGATGTACTTACTTCATGGTGGAGGAGAGGATGAAAGAGGTTGGGCTACTCAAGGAAACACTGATTTGATCATGGACAACCTCATAGCTGCACAAGAAGCAAAACCGATGCTCATCGTCATGATGGACGGCAATACTGGTGGCGGTGGCGGTGTTGCGGGCTTTAATATCGGTGCCTTAAATCAATTTGAAGGAGAGTTGAAAAATACCATCATACCTTTTGTAGAAAAGAATTATCGTACCATAAATGATGGGGCACACCGCGCTTTGGCGGGCCTATCGATGGGTGGTTTGCAAACCTTACATGCAGGAGTGAGAAATACCGAAATGTTCAATTATTTGGGTGTATTTAGTTCTGGCTGGTGGTCCAATAATACGGAGCTTTCTGCACCACAATATGAATTCATGAAAACAAACAAGGATAAAATCAACAGCAACCTTAAATCATTCTGGATTGCCATGGGAGGAAAAGAAGATATTGCGCATGACAATTGTCAAATCATGATGGAGAAGTTTAAGGAAATGGGCATCAAATATGATTATTATACCAGCCCAGGAGGTCATACTTGGCCAGTATGGAGGGAAGATTTGTATAAATTTGCACCTATGCTTTTTAAATAATATCGCAGGATTACTACAGCTCAAATATAAATGGGGCTTTGAAATAAAGGATAGCAAATCCTGTTTCAAAGCCCTTTTTTTATGAGCCTATTTAGTGTTAAAAAGTGGAGGAATTGTGCGGAACCCAATTAGTAAGTAACATGTGTGTATCATTTTATTATTTCAAATTTCAGAATTAAAACAAACTTCTAAATTACGCAAGTTAGGTGATTGAAAAAGTCAATTCTTTGCATTATTAACCAATTATTCATGCAATTTCCATAAGGGGTATTTTCATTTGGTTTTAGTGAATTAAATTTTATAATTTGAATTGTAAGTTATTGATAGAATCGACAAATTTTGTTTTAATTATATAACTACAAATCCTAGGAAATGGAATATAATATTTAAAATAGAGCAATTGAGGGCACGCACCGGATTATTAAATTAATGAAGCTCTTTACAATATTTTTCAATGAATTATATTGGTATTTTAGTATAAATGATTTCTTTATTTTTGTTATGTTGTTAAAAGTTCAAATTTTAAAGCCACATTCTTTTTAT
>ENA-UOWO01001656-UOWO01001656.1-activated-sludge-metagenome-genome-assembly--contig:-NODE-1656-length-29090-cov-10.308937_pt1 | contig 29090 bp, 25 predicted proteins | sample MGYA00238148_ERZ761564 | MGnify/ENA primary metagenome ERZ761564 (study PRJEB28885, sample SAMN05720194) | activated sludge metagenome | isolation source: Anaerobic digester | place: USA...
GACGGCGGCCAGGCGGCCTTGCGCGCCTAGCTCCTCGCGCTATACTTGACGCATGGCGCGAAACGCCTGACTAGGGGGCACCATGGCTGATTCCAGCGAGCGTAAGGTCTTCGTCGTCGACACCAACATACTCATCCACAACCCGGAATCGGTACTGTCCTTCAGGGACAACGAGATCGTCATCCCCCTTCAGGTGCTTGAGGAACTCGACCACCTGAAGACCTATTCGGACCAGCGCGGCAAGAGCGCGCGCGACGCGATACGTTTTCTCGACGGCGTCTCCAAGCGGGGCGATCTCCACGACGGCGTCAAGCTTGAAAATGGCTCCATCTTGCGCGTATCGCTCGCCCAGTCGGAGACGGCCCCGAAGGGCTTCGATACGGCCAAGAACGACAACCGGATCATCCTGTGCGCCGCGGCGATCAAGGAATCCGGGCGCCAGGTCTTCTTCGTGTCCAAGGACATCAACGCCAGGGTCAAGGCTACGGCCCTCGGCGTCAAGGCGGTCGACTACGAGAAGGAGAAGGTCGACATCGCCACGCTCTACCAGGGTGTCGTCGAGGTCGACGTGGCGTCGGACGCGATAGCCGCGCTCGACGCCACCGGCAACCTGCCTTGGAAGGAGGCGCAGCGTCCCAACGAATTCGTGCTACTCCGCGAGCGCGGCGGCGCGGCAGAGCGCCTAGCCCGCTATAGGCCGGACGAGGGTTTCGTCGAGGCGCTGCAGGGGGAGCTCGGCTCGGTCTACGGCGTCTCGCCCCTCAACGCCAGGCAACGGGTGGCCCTCGAGCTGCTGCTCGATGATAGGCTCAGCCTCGTTACCATCGTCGGCAAGGCCGGCACCGGCAAGACGCTGCTCGCGATCGCGGCCGGCCTCCGTAAGGTGTTCGACGACAAGGTATACGGCAAGATGCTCGTAACGAGGCCGGTCGTGCCGGTCGGCAAGGATATCGGCTACCTGCCTGGCGAGAAGCAGGCCAAGATGTCCAACTGGATGCAGCCCCTGTTCGACAACCTCGAGTACATACTCGGGGTGCACAAGCGGGACAAGGTCAAGACCGTCGATCAGATGATCAAGGATAAGCAGATCGAGATCGAGGCGCTATCGTACATACGCGGCCGATCGCTGCCGAACGAGTACATCGTGATCGACGAGGCCCAGAACCTGACGCCGCACGAGATCAAGACCATAGTCTCCAGGGCCGGCGAGGGCTCCAAGGTCGTGCTCACGGGCGACCCGTACCAGATTGACAACATGTACCTCGACGCCAACTCCAACGGGCTCTCGTACCTGGTCGACGCGTTCAAGGGGCAGCCGATCTACGGTCATGTGACCCTCCAGAAGAGCGAGCGCAGCGAGCTCGCCGAACTGGCCTCGAGCCTTCTGTAAGGCGTTGCATCGAGCGGTCGTCCGGCACTACTATGTGCCCGGGTAGTACGTTTCCGCTCGCTGTTCCATCGAGCAATATAAGGAGAATATCTATGTACGGAGCGATGAAGGACGAGCTTACGGCCAAGCTCGCGGCCATCAGGGACGAAGGGCTCTATAAGGACGAGCGCGTCATCACGACGCCCCAGGGGGCCTTGGTCTCGGTCAAGGGCGGCAAGGGCCTCGTCAACTTCTGCGCCAATAATTACCTCGGCTTGGCCAATAACCCCGAGATCCGCGAGGCGGCCAAGCGAGCCATGGATGAGTGGGGCTACGGGCTGTCGAGCGTCCGCTTCATCTGCGGCACGCAGGAACCACACAAGCGGCTCGAGCGCGCCTGCTCCGAATTCCTCGGCACCGAGGACGCCATCCTGTTCTCGTCCTGCTTCGACGCGAACGGCGCCGTGTTCGAACCCCTGCTCGACGCCGACTGCGCCATCGTCGCCGACAGCCTCAACCACGCGTCGATCATCGACGGCGTGCGCCTGTCCAAGGCCGAGCGCCTGATCTACCAGCACGGCGACTTCGGCGACCTCGAGGCCAAGCTCAAGGCCGCCGCCGGCAAGCGTCTGCGACTGGTCGCGACCGACGGCGTCTTCTCGATGGACGGCGACATCGCCGACCTCGAGTGCATCTGCGACCTGGCCGAGCGCTATGACGCCCTCGTGATGGTCGACGACAGCCACGCGACCGGCTTCATCGGCAAGCGCGGCCGCGGCACCCACGAGTACCGCGGCGTGATGGATCGCGTCGATATCATCACGACGACCTTCGGCAAGGCCCTCGGCGGCGCTTCCGGCGGCTGCGTCGCCGGCAAGGCCGAGATCGTCGAGTATCTCAGGCAGAAGGCCAGACCCTACCTGTTCTCCAACACGCTCGCCCCTGCCATAGTCGGCGGCACTCTCAAGGCTCTCGAGCTACTGACGGAGTCGACCGAGCTGCGCGATAGGCTCGAGTCGAACACCAAGCGCTTCAGGGACGGCCTGGCCAGGGCCGGCCTCGACGTACGTCCGGGCGTGCACCCCATCTGCCCGGTTATGCTTTACGACGAGCGCCTCGCCCACGAGATGGCCGACCGCCTGCTCGACGAGGGCATCTACGTGATAGGCTTCAGCTTCCCGGTCGTGCCCAGGGGCAAGGCCAGGATCCGTGTCCAGGTATCCGCGGCCCACTCGGTCGAGCAGATCGACGCCGCGGTGGCGGCCTTCGCCAAGGTCGGTGCCGCGATGGGCGCCGTCAAGAAGTAGGGTAGTTCGATGACCAAGCCGAGGCTCGTCATCGTCCTATCCGCGGGGGCCGTCCTGGCCGTCGTGGTCGCGGTCGTCGTGGGCGTCAGCCTGTACTCGCGTAGCGAAGCGGCTAGGGAATCGCTCGTCGTCCGCTACTTCAGGGCCCTGTCCTCGGGCGATGAAGCGTTGGTCAAGGATCTCGTAGCGCCGGAATTCTCATCCGACCTAGGCCTCGGGAACCTGGTTCGAGGAAGCTACGAGCTGTTCGACTTCGGCGAGAGGGAGCCTGGAACCCTGCGTTTCCTGATCATCGTGCAAGGCGAGGCTGGCGGCTCGGGGGCCGAGCGGCGGGCCATGCTCTGCGAGCTACGCTATCGCCGTTACGGCCTGACCAATCGGATCGGCTCGATCAGGCTCGTAGAGTCTGGCGTCGGGCTCAAGGAGTAGGGCGGGGCCTCGCTAGGATCGCTTGAACGCGGCGACGCGCGGCGAGGCGTTGAGCTGGAGGCCGTCCCTGTCGCCGCGCTCCAGCATGCGGTAGCCGAGGCCGGCGACCATGGCGGCGTTGTCGCCGCAGAGCGACAGTGGCGGGAAGAGTACGCGTAGCTCAGCCCTGCCGGCCAGGCGCGATCGCAGGTAGGTGTTCGCCGCGACGCCGCCGCCGGCGACCACCGTGCGTATGCCCGTGTCGTCCAGCGCTCGCAGTAGCCTCGAGACGAGCATGTCGACGGCCGCCCTCTCGAAGGCCGCGGCCAGGTTGGCGTCGTTGCGCTCGTAGGCGGGGTTCCAGAACTGATCGAGCTGGCGTATGGCGGCCGTCTTGAGTCCAGAGTACGATACATCGTAGCGGTGCTCGCCCTTGTACAGGTTCGGCCTTGGGAAGTCGCAGGCCGCGGCATCGCCCGCGCGCGCCAGTCGGTCGATGGCGCTACCGCCCGGGTAGCCGAGGCCGTAGTGCTTGGCCACCTTATCGAAGGCCTCTCCGATGGCGTCGTCGATGGTCGTGCCCAGCACGGTTACGTCGTCGAAACCGTCGGCCCGGCATATCAGCGTGTGGCCGCCGGAGACGATCAGGCCGATGAATGGATACTCGACCTCGTCATCGAGGAGCGGCGCGTAGAGGTGGGCCAGCACATGGTTCACGCCGATAAAAGGCAGACCTCGCGACCAGGCGAACGCCTTGGCGAAGGATACACCGACGAGCAGGGAGCCGGCGAGGCCGGGCCTGGCCGTTACGGCCACGCCGTCGATGGCGCCTTCGGCTATCCCAGCGTCGGCGATGGCTTTCGATACGACGTCCTGGATCCATTCGGTATGTAGGCGCGAGGCGATCTCCGGTACGACGCCGTCGAAGGCGGCGTGCCTGGCGATCTGCGTGGCCACGACGTTTGAGGCGACGCGGCGGCCGTCCGCGACGATGGCCGCCGCGCACTCGTCGCAGGACGACTCAATACCCAGTATCGTCATCGTCGTCGTCGTCCATCATGATCCTCGATATGGTCGACAGGCTGAAACCCTGCTCCAGGAGCTGCGGGTACAGGTCAGCCAGGGTCTGGGCCAGTTCCGATGACCAGACATGGCCTATCATGACGGCGTAGCCGCGCTTCTCGGCTATCTTGGTGCCCTCGGCGATGTAGTTGAGGATCGAGGCCTTGTCGGGGGTATTATCTAGAAACACGCTACGCTCCCATGCGGATTGTCTCATCAGCGAAGCCACGGAGTGTACCACGGAATCGCCTGTGGTTAAAGAGTCCAGGAAATAGAGCCCGTTGGCGGAGGTCTCGTCGAGCACGGTGGACATCACCCGCACATCGGAGGTCGCCTTGGAGCCCATATGGTTGTTCACGCCCCTGGCCCCCGGCACCTGGGCCAGGTTGCCGCGAATGATGTCGCGTATCGTCCCGTCGTCCATGTCCGCCCGTATCGCGCCCGGCCCCGGGTCTAGGCCGCCCAGCGCTTCCATGGGCTGGTGCAGTATGAGCTCCTTGCCCGCCGCCTTGACCATCGACGCGGCGTTCGCCGTATGGGGAAGTCCAGGTAGCACGGCTATCGTTATCGGTCCGGGTAGCTTCAGGAACGGCTCGAGCTGCCATCGGTTGTGCCCGGCGTCGTCGATAACGAAGACCAGGACGCCTCTGGATCGCGGGGCGGGCCGCTCGACCGGCTGCGGCCGTTGGGGCGCGACGGTGGGGCCCGTATCCGTCATGGCCGGTCCGGCCGCTCCGCCATCTCCCTTCGGGACGGCCTCGGACGGCGCGGGCGGCGCCGCCGTTTCCTGCCTCTCGTCAGCCTTCGGTAGCCGCGCATCGCGATCTGGCCGGGAGCCCGCGCTTGACAACGCTATGGCCAGCGCGAACGACATGAGCACGAGAGTCGCGCTCGTATAGAGCAAGATCGAGGCGCCCCGATCGCGCGGCGACTTCCTCGGACGTTTCGTAGGCATCGTATAGTCGGACTATACGACGCGGGCCGAGTCTTTCGCAAGGGCCGCCGTAGGGAGCCTTGTCAGGCTCCTATGAAGTCGGCGTATTCGGTATGCTCGCGCAGCTTGCGGATGGCCCGTTTCTCGATCTGCCGCACGGTCTCAGCCGATATACCCATGCTCTGGCCGATGCCCTTGAGCGTCTTGCGCTTGTTACCGTACAGCTCGAAGCGATAGATCAATACCTGGCGTTCTTTCTCGAGCAGAGCCTCGAGCAGGCTGACGGTTTTTTCCCTAAGGCAATCGCGGGCGAAGGCCGCGTCGGGGCTGTAGGTCTCGTCAGCGTAGACGTCCAGTACGCAGCCGCTCTCCGAATCGTCGGAGTCGCCCTCGAGCGGCATGATGGCGCCCGACATCTCCAAGGCTTCCTGCACGTTCTTCTCGTCGATGTTGAGCTCGTTCGCTATCTCGAGGCTGCTCGGTTCCCGTGAGAGGGCCTGGGACAGGTATCCGTAGGTCCTGTGGATGCGTCGTATCAGCTCTTCCTTACGGTGGGGAAGCCGAATGGCGCGCCGTGAGTTGACGAGCGAGCGGGTCACCGACTGCTTGATCCACCACGAGGCATAGGTGGAGAAACGTACGTTCCTGCGGTAGTCGAACCGCTCGGCCGCCTTGATCAGGCCCATGTTCCCTTCCTGGATAAGATCGATAAGGGGAACGTCGAAATTCGAGAAGGCACGCGCTATCTTAATGACCAGCCTGAGATTGGCTTCGATGAGTTGCGTCCTGGCGGCCTCGTCGCCGGCTTGGATGCGCATCGAGAGATCCCGCTCGTCCTCGGCGCTGAGGAGCGGTATCTGCTTTACCCGCTCGTAGTACATTTTAAGCGTGTCCTCAGATATTGACTTATTTGTTCTGGCACTCATTTCCTGTTACCTCTGCCATATTTGATGCAAGAAGCGTGCCAGAAATTTGAGAGCATGGGCCTCTCGTCACTAAGTAATTATGAAACAACCAAATAAGCTTACAATAATAACTTGCGATAGCATGTCGGCAGAAACAATAGTCTACTTCAGTACACAAACACGCTTTTTATGCGTCTAGAAAATAATAAACCGCCCCGTGAAGGGGCGGTCTAGGAGTCTCGAGCGCGTAGCCATCAGTTGGTGACAATGGTACCCATACTCGACTGCATGGTCTGCCCGACGTCTTGGGCGACAACTTGACGCGGCGAAACGGAGAAATCGCGTATGAAGGTGACGATGGCCAATACGGCTATGATTCCGATGACGAGCTTCTTCATATACCCCCCGTACCTCGCCGATCGTACTCGCTCGTCGTATGAATCGCAAGCGTCCGGAGGCGCCTGGAGCCGAAGTGCCGGATTCCTGCCATAATCAGCCGCCTTTGAGCAGCTTGAGCGGGTCCAAAGGCGCGCCTCGCTTGAAGACGCCGAAGTGCAGATGGGGGCCGGTACTATACCCGGTAGAACCGAGTAAACCGACCGGCGAGCCTTGAGCTATGGATACGCCGGCCTTGACACTGATCTTGTTCAGGTGGGCGTAGAGCGTCTGGTATCCCTCGGGATGGCTCAGGATGACGAAATTGCCGAAGACGGCGCTGTAGCCGGTTTCCGCCACCTTGCCATCCATCGCGGCTTTCACCGTAGCGTTGAGCGGGCCGACTATGTCCAGGCCGTTATGGAACTGCCTGACGCCGGTGAACGGATTGGGGCGGTAGCCGAAGTTCGAGCTGATCCTGCCGTTGATCGGCCAGATGACGAGCTGGCCGAGCGCCTTCTTGAGGTCGTACGAGGACAGCCTCGCCCCGGGGATGAATAGGCTCTGGCCCGGCAGGATGGTCTGGCTGGCCAAATCGTTCGCGTCGACGATATCGAGCACGGAGACGCCCTTGGCCGCGGCGATGCCTGCGAGCGACTCGCCCTTCGTCACCGTATGGACGACGCCGTCTAGGTTCGGCACCTTGAGCGTCGAGCCTGAGATGATGCGTCGCGCGTCGCCGAGGCCGTTGACGCTGATCAGCGTGTCCATCCGTAGGCCGTATCGCCTGGAAATGGCGTCGAGCGTATCGTTCTTCGCTACCGTATAGGTCGCTATCCTGAGCGTCATCGGCAACTCGGGGGTCGGTATCGAATCGGCCCCATAGTCGGCGGCCGGCGATAGCGCGTCGAGTAGGATCGCCGCGGACGAGCCGTCGTCAGGTAGGACGAAGGAGGTGAGGTCGGCGGGGCGCCCGAAGGCTCCGACCGCCGCGATAGCGACCATGAGCGCTATCGCGCCGGCGATCCCGGCGATCGGCGTAGCGACCCTCGGAGAAGCGAGCGCTTCGACGAGCCCGGAGATGGAATCGATGACGGCTACCCGCTTTGCGACCCGACCGCCTGGCTGGTTGGGCCGAGCCTTGGCGCGTCTGCCGATGGATTGCCTCCATGACGGCTCGCTCGGCTCGAGCGTCACGGGCCGGCTCTCGCGCCTGGCCGGTTTCATGGCGATGCGGCCGTCGGCCAAGCTATGCGAGAACCCGCGATCGACGCTGATTCGTATCGGCTTTCGCCTTCTTGCTATATACTGATCCGCGATGACAGTCTGCATTTCCATACGATTATCTATCGGCGCATTATGGCGCGGCGTTGAGGCCGGGGCTGCCCGTTGACGGAGGTCGAGCCCGATAGGTGGCGCGGATCGCCCCGGGGCCGGCTCTCAGCGGCGCGCATCATAGTCGCTGCCGTGGCGCTCGCGGTAGCGCTCAAGGCGTTCGCCCTGGACCTCGTCATAGTCAGCGGCGAGTCGATGAGTCCGACCATAGGCTCCGGCGCCGTGGCCGTCGTCGCGCCCTGCGCCTACGGTCTCCGCCTACCGCTATCTGGATCGTACCTGGTCCGCTGGGGAGAGCCTGCCCCGGGTGACATCGTGCTCGTGTCGCCGTTCCCGCCCGAGCGTCGCAAGGCCATCAAGCGCGTGTTCGACGTCGGCCCGGCCTTCATCGTAGCGGAGGCCGGCAGCCTGCGCGGGCGAGGAGGCGTCGTCTCCCTAGGCCCGTCTCCGCGCTCGTCGCTCGCCGGTACGGCGTACCTTCCGGCAGGCAAGGCCTTCGTCGTCGGCGACAACGCTGAACATTCGATAGACTCGAGGCGCTACGGGGCTGTACCGATTGAGAAACTGGCCGGAAAGGTGCTACTGTGGTTCGGCGGAGCCGCCGAGCCGACGTTACGAACGATTTTAAGCAAGGACGCTGCCGAGGATGTCGATCGATAAGCGCTTTATCCGTCATTACGTCATCATCGCCGCGTTGCTGGCCGTTGCCGGCTCGACCCTGGTGCGCTACGCCCGCCTGGCCGGCGGCGCCGGGGCGGATCGGCCATCGGCCTCGGCCTCCAGAGTCGTCTCGATACGTGGCCCGATCTACGACCGGGAGGGCCGCCTTCTCGCGGTCGATACCGACCTCTATGACGTCTCGATCTGGAAGCCGTCCTTCCAGGCGGATAAGGTCGGTTCGTTCGCGCGTTCGGCCTCGGCAGCGCTCGGCGTCGACCCGGAAGTGCTTGCGGGCAAGCTGGCCGAAGACGGGGCGGACTTCGCGTACCTGGCCCGGCGCGTCTCGGGCGACGCGGCCAAGGAACTCGAGCGCGTCATACGCGACGAGGGCGTGAACGGCCTCCGGATCGACCGTGTATCCGGCCGGGTGTATCCGGAACGCGCGCTTGCGGCCCACCTTGTCGGCTTCGTCGGCACCGAGAACAAGGGCTTGTCCGGCGCCGAGGCGGCCTTCGACTCATGGCTGTCGGCCGACCCGAAGGAGGCCGGAGGAGGCTATGCGTACGGCGACGCCGTCTACCTGACCATCGACGCCGATCTCCAGTACCGCCTCGAGACGCTTTCCCGCGCCGTTCTCGAGGAGAACGCCGCCGAAGCCCTGGCCCTCGTCGCGATGGAAGCGAAGACCGGCGATATCCTGGCGTACGTATCCCTGCCGGATTTCGACCCGAACGATTTCATGGCGGTCGATCGGTCGGCGTGGACCGACCGCGTGGCCATCTACGCCTACGAGCCGGGATCGGTCTTCAAGGTATACAGCATGGCCTCGTTGATGGCCCTCGGCGGCATCGACGAGCGCTCGCGTTTCTTCTGCGACGGAAGCTACGAGAAGGTGACGGCATCCGGCGAGGAGATCGTCATCAAGTGCCTCGGCCACCACGGCAACGTCGACGTGACTAACATTCTCGAGTACTCGTGCAACGCCGGCGCCGCCTACGCCTCCGAGACGGTATCGGATATAGACTTCTATGCCAAGATACGGGAATTCGGTTTCGGTGAGCGCGTCGGCGCCGACCTGACAGGCGAGAGCCCCGGGCTCATGAGGCGGCCGGGGGACTGGTCCGGCAGGACGAAGCCGACCATGGCGATGGGACAGGAGCTGCTCGTCACGGCGCTGCAGATGGCCGACGCGGCGACTGTCGTGGCGAACGGTGGCGTGCTGATGCGCGCTAGGACGCTCGGTCGCATCGTATCGGCAGACGGTATCGTCCTCGAGGAGCCGCAGCCGATAGCGGTACGTAGGGTTATGGGCGAGTACGAGGCGAAGGCGATACTGCGCTCGATGGAGGCGGCCGTGCTCGACTCCGGTACCGGCCGCCGCGCCCGCATCGACGACCTCCGCATGTCTGTGAAGACAGGTACGGCCCAGGTCATCGACCCGAGGACGCGCCGCTATTCGGATACTGACTTCATCGCGAGCACAATAGCGCTCTTCCCGAGCGAGGACCCCGAGTACATCGTGTATGCCGCCATCTTCAACCCGAAAGGCGCCTCGACGTACGGCGGACGTATTGCCGCCCCCTTCGTCAAGGACGCGGCGAACGCGATCGCCGACCTCTACGGCGTGGCCCGCTCCGGTTCGGCCTCTGCGACCCATGGCGGTCGGATAGCGGTCAGCGGAGTCGAGGCGGCTGAGGTAGGCGACGCGATGCCCGATTTGCGAGGCCTGCCCAAGCGGGCGCTGACCGGACTGCTCGCCCGGGATGACCTCGTCGTCGAGATAGAGGGCGACGGATGGGTTCGCGAGCAGTCGCCGGCGCCCGGGGAGCCTATAGCGGCCGGAGCCGTCATCAGGTTGAGGCTGGAGTGATGGACGCGTCGCCGTCCGACAACACCGTCCTCGAGGCGAATATGCGCGCCCTGAGGAGCCGCTCGACGGCCTTGGCGGAGCTCGTCGCGGCGGCCGAGCCGTACCCGCTCGAGCCAGTCGTCGCCCGGAGCGGCGATCCGACAGCCACGGTTGCCGGCGCCTGGCTACACTCTCGCTACGATCCACGCGCCGAGGGCGATAGGATAGCGGCTGAAGCCGCCGCGAGCGGCGCCTCGACCCTGCTGTTCCTCGGCCTGGGGCTCGGCTACGCGGCCAAGGCGGCCGTCGACTCCGGCGCGACGGTATGCGCGGTGGAATCGGACGCGTCCTTGCTGGCCGCCTCGCTCCGCCTGGTCGACCTGTCGGCGCTTATAGCATCGCCCCGCTTCTCGATCGCGTTGTGCCCTCGAGGGCGGGGACTGACCGACTACCTTAACGACGCATCTCCGCGGACCATCGAGGTAATCGAGAACAAGGCCGCCATGGCCGCGTTCCCGGAGGCGGCCGAGGCCATGCGATCCCAAGTCGCGCGGTATCGAAAGCGCGACGATATGAACGCGGCGACGATCAAGCGCTTCGGCAGGTTATGGGTGAGAAACCTGGCCGTCAACCTGCGGCAGGCCGCGGCTTCGCCCGGCGTATCCGCTATCGCCGGCGCCTTCTCGGGTTTGCCGGCTCTGGTACTGGCGGCCGGGCCGTCGTTGGACGACCTAGCCGATTCGCTACCGGACCTGGCCGAGCGTTGCGTTGTCGTCTGCGTCGACACGGCCCTGCGATCGGCGCTACGCTACGGCGTGACGCCGGACTTCGTCGTCGTCGTCGACCCGCAATACTGGAACGCCCGCCACCTGGACCGGTGCCGGGCCGACGGCGCGATACTGGTGTCCGAGGCCGCTGTCTGGCCGTCGGTCCTGCGCGGCGAGTCGTGGCGACCCGGCGGGCGAACGGTCCTCTGCTCGTCGATCTATCCCCTCGGAGCCTACGTCGAGAGCCGACTCGGCCAGGCTAAAGGGCGGCTCGGGGCCGGCGGATCGGTATCGACGACGGCCTGGGACTTCGCGCGGACGCTCGGCTGCTCGCCGATCTACATGGCGGGCCTCGACTTGTCGTTCCCGGACGGCAGGACCCACGCGAGGGCCAGCCTATTCGAGCAACGGGCCCTCGCGTCGGGCGACCGGCTGAGGCCTTCCTCCAACGCCGCTTTCGAGGCGATGCGGGGCGGCAGGCCGTTCACCGCCACGGCCAACGACGGCTCCGCGGTCGTCAGCGACGAGCGCCTGTCGCTCTACGCCTCGTGGTTCTCCTGCAACGCGGCCATGCACCCGGAGGCCCGTACCGTGAATCTGTCGAACCGAGGCCTGGCGATAGACGGACTAGCGTCTGCCGGTCCCGAGGAGCCGCTCGCCTTGGCGCCCGCCAGGGATAGGATAGGATCATGCCTGCGCGCCGCCACCGCCGCGATGGAAGCGGCGGCCCAGGCCGATCCGGACGCCGTAGGCCTCATCGTCGACGGCCTCGTCGGCGAGCTATCGCGGGTCGCCGCCCTGGCCGAGCAGGCCGTCGGTATAGCCCGTGGAGCCATCGGCCGCGCCGATCTCGGCTCGGCCCTGGCCGAGCTATCCGCCATAGACGACGCCGTGCTCGGTAGCGAAGCCAAGGCCGTAGTCGGCTTCATCGTCGATACAGCCGCTACCTCCGCGAAGGCCGTCCATGGGTACGGCGTCGGTAGCCTCGAACGTACAGCCGAGCTATACGGCGCAATCGCCGAGAGCGCCCATTGGCACGCTGAACGCCTCCGCGCGGCAATTACCGAAAAATAGCGCTTATCATCCGTACCTTTACGCCCGATATATTGTATAGGCGCTGAAAGCCTGAGGTAGAACGGTATGCAATGACGTCCAGGCATACCGTTCTTTTTTTCTATAGCGGGGCGTACGCTTCGTCGCTATAGAAAAAAGGCCGTCCGGATCGGACGGCCTTCTCGCTAGTCGAAAACGCCTATTTGGCGGCCTTGAGAGCCTGAGCTGCGAGAGTCACGAACTCGTCTACGAGAATCGATACGCCGGAGATAGCGTCGGTGTGGCCGTCGGCCTTGACGGCGATCTTGGCCGGATCCTGGATCCTGATCAGCTCGGCCTCGACGCGCGGGGACTGGACATTCCACTCGCCCTGCTTGGCCCCCATCTTATAGGTACCCTTGGCCGCTCGGACGAACTTGGTGTCGCCGCCGGCCTTGTTGAGGGCGTTCCAGTTGGCGCTGACGACGCGGCCGTTGACGACCGTGATCAGCACGGTCGTCATGTAACCGCTCTTGTCGAAGGCGGCGGCCTTGGCGTAGAACCAGCCGTCCTTCTTGTAGCTGCCCTTGGCGACGGGACCCGCGGCCACGGCGGCCTTGGCCAGGTCGAAGAATTCCTTCACATGAATCGAAACGCCGGAGATGGCGTCGGTGTTGCCGGCGGGTGTGGTGTACTTGGCGAAGGACAGGTCCTGGGTGTCGACGAGATACTTCTCGACGACGGCCGCCTGCTCGTGCCACTCCTTGCCGAGCTTGGAAGCCTTGACCATGCCGTTGCGGCCGGACGAGGCTATCGTCTTCTTGTCCTCGAGGCCGAGGGCGTTGATACCGTTCCAAGTAGCCGACACGATCTTGCCGCCCTTGACCTGGAGCACTACCTGGTACTTCCAGCCGCTCGACGGGAAGGCCGCTTCCTCGGCGAAATAGAAACCGTCAGCGATCTTGGCCTGGGCCCCGACCGATGCGACGGCGAACAGCGCCAGCAACGTCATCAGCGTCGCGATATACTTCCTCATTCGTCTCTCCAATGGGTCTTAAGACTATCATCCGTCCGATGGCGGATAGTATAATATAGTAAGATTATTATAGATTAAATAGTCAATAGAAGGAAAAGGTAACGGCATGGAGGCATGGCCGGAGTTGACTAGACGATCACGACGCTGTTGTCGGAGTCCCTGAACGGACTCTGGACGTACTTGTCGGCATGCCAGTCATTATCCCAGCGTTCGCCGTCGAGCAAGTACCTGAAATGGTATTCTTTTCCGGCCTCGAGCTTGATGCCCAGTTCGAAACCGCCTTCTGGCATGCGCTTCATAGGATTGGCGCTTCTGCTCCAGTTGTTGAAATCGCCCGAAAGATGGGCGGTCATAGCTCCGTCGGCCTGTTCCGCCTGGATGATGAAGGTGACCGTACAGAGACTGCCATCCTTAGCGTACCGCTTCTTCAACATGATTCCGGGCCCTCCTTGACGGAATGCTACATCGCTGAGTATATGCACGAGCTCGACGTTGGCAAGACCGTCCATGACTGCGGCCGTGCGTCGGGGCTTGCGTATCTCCATGGGGTGTATCGCGCTACGTATTGACAACGAGAAGAACGGGGGCTAATACCTTTACCTGGAGGCTCCCGGGGGAGCCTCCGTATCACGGAGCGGAGGACTTGAATGAACGCCTTAGCTGAGGAACTGAATCGATCCCTGGAGGGGAAGAGCGCCGGTAGGTTGCTCTCGAGGCTTGGACGTCGGATGTACTTCCCTAAGGGGATCCTGTCGCAGAGCGCCGAGGCCGGAGAGAAGGCTAAGCGCTTCAACGCTACCATCGGCATGGCGTTCTCTCATGGCCAGCCGATGGCCCTCGACGTAGTGCTCGAGCATCTGCCGGGCCTAACCAAGCGCGAGGCCGTAGCCTACGCGCCTACGTCAGGCGTTCAGGCTACCCGAACCGCCTGGAAGGCCGAGCTCATCAAGAAGAACCCGTCCCTGAGCGGCCGGTCCTTCTCCCTACCGGTTGTCGTGCCCGGCCTGACCGCGGGCATCTCCTACCTGGCCGACCTCTTCATCGAGGAGGGCGACTCGGTGGTCGTTCCCGATATGTTCTGGCCGAACTACAGGCTGATCGTCGAGGAACGGAAGCAGGCGAGGTTCGCCTCGTACAAGTTCTTCACGGCCGATGGCGGCTTCAACGTGGCCGGGATGGAGAAGGCGGCGATAGAGTCTTCGGCCGCCTCGAAGAAGGCCGTCGTCATCCTGAACTACCCGAACAACCCGACCGGCTATACGCCGAGCGTCGCGGAGGCCGGCGCGATACGCGACGCGCTCGTCCGCCTGGCCGATTCCGGCGTCGACGTCCTGGTCGTGCTCGACGACGCGTACTTCGGCCTCCAGTACGAGCCCGATAACCTCCGCGAGTCGATGTTCGCTCTCCTGGCCGGCGCCCATCCGAGGATCCTTGCCGCCAAGGTCGATGGCCAGACCAAGGAAGACTACGTCTGGGGCTTCCGCGGCGGCTTCGTCACCTTCGCCAGCCCGGAGCTCGATGATACGGGGTACGACGCCCTGATCAAGAAGCTGATGGGCGTCGTGCGCTCGAGCGTATCGAACGCCACCGCCCCGACCCAGCATATCCTGGCCAAGGCGATGGCCCAACCGCGCTACGCCGAGCAGAAGGCGCGCTTCAGCGAGACGCTCGAAGGGCGCTACAAGGCCGTTAAGCGCTTCATCGCCTCCCGGCCCGCTCCGAAGGGGCTCCGGGCCCTGCCGTTCAACTCCGGCTACTTCATGTGCTTCGAGTGCGAGGGCTTCTCCGCCGAGGCGCTCAGGCTCAAGCTGCTCGAAGAGCGCGGTATCGGCGTCATATCGATCCAGGACACCTGGCTACGCGTCGCGTTCTCGAGCGTCGACGAGGAGGATCTGGAGACGATGTACTCGGAGATATACGAGGCGGCCGCCTCGATGACGCGCTCCTGACGAGGCGCGCTTCGCGAGGCGAAGAGCCTCGGGAAGCCTGAATACTGGAGGCCGTCGCCGCTCGCATAGCCGCGACGGCCTCCGATCGTTTTATTTCATCACGTAGGTGGCCAGCGGCGGGAAGCCGTTGAAGTAGATCGAGCTATAGCTCGAGGTGTAGGCGCCGGTCGTCAGGATGTAGGCGCGCTCGCCAATCTTGGTGCCGGCGGGCATCTCGTACGGGGTCTTCTCGTAGAGTATGTCCATGCTGTCGCAGGTGGGGCCGGCGAGTATAATGTCGAGGGTCGGCCCGGACTTCTCGAAGTAGATCGGGTACTTGATCGCCTCGTCCAGGGTCTCGATGAGCCCGCCGAATTTACCTATGTCGAAGAAGACCCAATGGTACAGGTCGTGAGTGCTCTTCTTGGCGATGTTGACGATCTCGGTGACGATCATACCGCAGTCGCCGGTCATCGACCGACCGGGTTCGATGATGATCTCGGGTAGCTCGTCGCCGAAGTTGTTGGTCAGGAAGGACCTGATGTCGCCCGCGTAATGCTCGATGGGGTTGGTCGGATCGGTATACATGGCCGGGAAGCCGCCGCCCATGTTGATCATGCGCAGCTTGACGCCCTGATCCTCGGCCCAGGAGTAGATGTTGCCTACGTTGCCGAGCGCCGTCGACCACTGGCCGATGTCGCGCTGCTGGCTCCCGACGTGGAACGAGATGCCGTAGGGCTCCAGCCCGAGGTCGCGGGCATGGAGTATCAGGTTGCGCGTCATCTCGGGGTGGGAACCGAATTTCCTCGACAGGGGCCAATCGGCTCCGAGGCCCTCGGTGAGGATCCTGAAGAACACCTTGGACTCCGGCGCGGCGCGGGCTATCTTGTCCACGTCCTCGAAGCTATCGGTGGTGTAGAGCCTGACGCCCTTTTCGTAGAAATAGGCGATGTCGCGCTCTTTCTTGATCGTGTTCCCGAAGCTCATGCGGTCCGGCGTCACGCCGAGCCTGAGCAGCTGATCCAGCTCGAAGCGCGTGGCCACGTCGAAGCAGGAGCCGAGATCCCGCAGCAAGGCGACTACCTCGTCGTTCGGGTTAGCCTTGACCGCGTAATAGACCTTGGCGTACGGCATGTTCCGGCGGAGCTCCTCGTACTTCTCCCGTACGACGTCAAGATCCAGGATCAGGCACGGCGTCGTCTTGTCCTGGGAGAACCGCTTCATCCGCTCGAAGCGCTCCCGGCTCATGTAGTCCTCGAGCGGGAACTCGTACTCTTCTTTCATCGATCCTACCTTAACCTAGCGGTTTGATGGCCGCGCCCCGGGCGCCGCATGCGCAAAAGATAGGTTCAGCCACCCCCTTTGTCAATATCGTTTATAGCCGGTCCATCCATCCCCTTTGATTGACCAAAGATAGGCCATACCGTATTATTCGAGCTGATCATGTCCATAGCCACCAGCCAGCAGATCGCCAAATACTACGAGACCTTCAAGACCATCTCGGTGACCTATACCAAGGAAATCGTGAAGTCCACCGGGCTCCAGCCTCAGAACGTGTTCCTGAAGTGCCTCGGGGAGCAGTGGCCGTGCGTCATCTACTCGAGCTCGTTCAGCGAAGTCAAGGTGCTGGCGGCCAACAGGCCGGCCTTGCTGGAGCGCATCGCCAAGGCCAACAATTTGGTCAGTGTCCGGCTGTCGTTCAAGCAGTCGGACACCTCCGAGCCGGTCCAGTTTTTCATATCGGGTCGAGTGGCCGGCTTCTCGCCGTACGCTCAGTCGAACGGTACGCTGCAGTTCGTCTCGATACAGCTGACGCACCGCCCGCCGGACGATTTCGTGGAGATCATGGGCCGACTGCTCGAGGCCAACGTCAATTCCGCGCGCCGCCGCGACGATCGCATACTCCTGACGCCCGACGTGATGCGCAAGATAGGCCTGGCCCGCAAGGAGTCGACGATCATGATCGACTCGGTACCGCGTCGGTGCATACTGCGAGACCTGTCGTTCTCCGGCGCCAAGGTGATCATCGTCGGGCTGGCCAAGTTCCTCGTCGGCAAGAGCTGCAGGCTGCGCGTCGACCTCGAGGATCCGCGCGAGACCGTCGTCGTGTCCGGCTCCGTGGTCCGCTACGAGGACGTCGAGGGCCGAAAGGATCTGACCGCCATCGCCGTACGCTTCGATGAGGCGACGGTGCCCATGTCCTACAAGATGCACCTGAACGACTACCTGGGACAGAAGAAGAACCAGGCCGACGACGATCAGGGCGGCGCTCCCGCCCCTTGATCCCTACCCAGCGGACTGGCCCCGAGGGGGCCGAATACGGAGAAACGATGAATACCGACGAATCGCCGCGCCTTCCGGGCAACATAGCCTTCATCAGGATACCCGAGGGCATGGCCAGGCCCATAGGCTCGTTCACGGTCGACCCGTCCATACCGATACCCGTGGAGCTAGGCCAAGGCGCGCCCGACCTATCCGACCTGAGCTGGGAGATGATCGTGGCCGGCATGCTACGCCTGCTCGCGTACGACCCGGACAACCCCGACGGAGCCTATTATCGCGCCTTCGTGACGGCCGTGAAGCCGGAGCTATTCGCCGAGCTGTCCGAGGCCGGCATTCTCAAGGCCAGGAACGGCGACCTCGAGGTGGCCGAGGAGATCTTCAAGGCGCTCGCCGGCCTCTCACCCGAGGCGCCCGAGCCGACTCTGAACCTGGCCATCCTCTACGAGGACAAGGCCGACGCCCTCGATCGTTCCGGTAAGGAGGAACTGGCAGACGCGATGCGCTCCAGGGCCTTCGAGGCCTATAAACGGCTCCTGGCCATGGAGCCGGCGTATCCCGACGCATTCTTCAACGCCGGCCTCTTCTACCTCAAGAACCGGGAGTACGGCCAGGCCGCCAGGCTGTTCGAGTCGTACGCGGCCATGGGGGATGACGAGGCCAAGCTGTCCAAGGCCCGCGAGGTGCTGTCGAAGCTCAGGGTCCGCGGCGACGCCGACGCGAAATTCAAGGAAGCCTATGATTTCATACGCATGGGCCGGGAAGAGGAAGGCATCGAGCGAGCCATGGAGTTCAACCGCGGCAACGACGGTGTCTGGAACGGCTGGTTCCTCGTCGGCTGGGGACACCGTCGCCTCGGACGCTACGAGGATGGCCGCGCCGCGTTCCTCCGCGCCCTCGAGCTAGGCGCCGACGAGGTCGACCTCCTGAACGAATTGGCCATCTGCGAGATGGAGCTCGGCATGCTGTCCGAGAGCCGGGGCAGGCTCGAGCGGGCGCTACGCAAGGAGCCCGAGAATATCAAGATCATCTCGAACCTCGGCGTCGTGGCCCGCAGGCAGGGTAGGGACGAGGAGGCGGCCGGGTTCTTCAGGATCGTGCTCGAGATGGAGCCGGGCGATGCGCTCGCGAGGGCTCAGCTCGACGAATTGACCTCCGCTTGACCCCGCCGCGGAGCGCGGCTAGTATCGACCCATAATGGCTCAACGCAAGTCGGAGACCCGCGGAGGTCCAAGCAAGAAGAAGGGCGCGGGCTGCCTCGTCTGGCTCGTCATGATGCTCGTTACGCTCCTGTTGTTCGTCGTCAACTGGGACGTGATCAAGGAGACGCTCGAGTCGACCGGCTTCATCGAGGCCGTCGGCAAGTCCGGTGACGCCCAGGGCCAAGGCGACGGTCCGACCAGCGGGGACGACCAGCCCCGGGGCGACGACCAGACCCGCGGAGACGGTAGTCTCGAGCCGACGGCCAGCCCCGAGGCGCCGAGGGTCGTCAGCCCTTCGCCAGCCGGCGACGCGACCGCAAAGCCGACCGGCGGCGAGCCGTCCGATACGCGATCGACTGGACGCCCCGAAGCCACCCCCTCGACAGGACGCCCCTCGACCGAGGCTCCGGCAACCAAGCCGATCATCAGCCCGATGGAGCAGGTGAAGGCGACCAGGGTGGCGGTGCTGTATTTTATACGCGTCGACGATGACGGCGCCATCAGCCGCCACGAGGCCAAGCGCACCGTCGGCGCCTCCGATTCGCCGATGACCGACGCCCTTGAAGCCCTGATGGCCGGTCCGAGCGCCGACGAGCTGGGCCGAGGGCTGATCAGCCTGATACCCTCGGAAGCGAGGCTCCTGTCGGCCCAGGTCAGAGGCTCGACGGCCTACCTGAATTTTAACGAGGCATTCATGTACAACCGCTATGGCATCGAGGGCTACGCGGGCCAGCTCAAGCAGATCGTCTATACTGCCACGAATTTCTCCACGGTCAAGGACGTCCAGATACTCATCGAGGGGCAGCCGCGCGACTATCTCGGCGGCGACGGCGTGTACATCGGCAAACCGCTGTCGCGGGCGTCCTTCTAGGGTGGCGCCATGCGCGACGACCTGATAGAAGCCTCAGTGTTGGGCGCCGCCGAGCTCGAGTACGCCAGGTCGTCCGGGCCGGGCGGCCAGAATGTCAACAAGGTGGAGACGAAGGTGCGCGCCCGCGTCGACCTGGATCGCGTCGACGGCCTCTCGGAGGCCGAGCGCGAGCGCGTCAAGGCGACGCTCGCCTCCAGGCTCGACGCCGACGGCCGACTCTTCGTCGCCGTGGACCTCGAGCGCTCCAGGGCTCGGAACGAGGCGATCGCCCTGTCGAGGCTGACCGAGCTTATCGCCAAGGCCGCCAAGGTGCCGAAGAAGCGTAAGCCGACGAGGCCGACACGAGCCTCGAAAGAGCGGCGCCTGGAGTCCAAGCGTTCGAGGGCCGGCACCAAGGTCGGGCGCTCGCGGCCGACCGACGATTGAGCGCCGAAGCCGGATCGAAGCCAGTCGTGCTTCATTATAATTTTGAATAATGAAACCTCGTTTTAACGAGCTGACCTTGTCGATGGATTGCTTTCAAGCTACAATTGATCCGTTCGAAACGGCCGACGCCCTGCGCGCCGCGGGCCGAAAGAGGAGGACGCAATCGTGAATCAGACTCGCCTGCATGACTGGCACCTCGCCGCCGGAGCCAAGATGGCTCCGTTCGCCGGCTACGATATGCCCATCAGCTATCCTATAGGCTCCGTCGAGGAGCACCTGGTGACCAGGCGCTCCGTCGGGCTCTTCGACATCGACCACATGGGCCAGGTCGAGGTGACCGGGCCCGGCGCCGACGCCTTCGTCTCCCGCCTCGTCAGCGCCCGCGTGCTCGATATGAAGGACGGCGACGCGCGCTATTCGCTGCTCCTCTCCGAGGGCGGCACCGTCATCGACGACCTGTTCGTCTATAAGATCCCCGGCGCCTGGTGGATCGTCGTCAACGCCTCGAACCGAGAGGAAGACCTCGCCTGGATGAACTCGCTCGCTCGCGCGCATGAGCGCGAGTTCGGCCAGGTGCATATCGTCGACCGCTCCGAAGAAACCTACATGATAGCCGTCCAGGGACCGAGGGCGATCGAGCTGCTCGACCTGGTCTCCGATACGAAGGTATCCGAGCTCGTCCGCTTCACCTCCGGCAACGCCAAGGTGCTCGGTGTACCCTGCCTCGTCGGCCGTACCGGCTATACCGGCGAGGACGGCGTCGAGCTGTTCTTCCCCGCCGAGGACGCGGTGAGGCTCTGGACCGGGCTTCTGTCCGAAGGCGAGAAGCGCGGTATCGAGACCAAGGCGATCGGGCTCGGCGCCAGGGACAGCCTGCGTTTCGAGGCCGGCATGCCGCTTCACGGCCACGAGCTGTCCAAGGAGATCAGCCCGCTCGAGGCCGGCTTCAAGTGGGCCTGCGACCTCGAGAAGGACTTCGTCGGCAAGGAAGCGGTGCTGCGCCTGGCCGAGTCCGGCGCGACGCGCAAGCTCGTCGGCCTGAGCGTCTCGGGCGGCGTACCGCGCGAAGGCTACGAGGTGCAGGACGAGGGCGGCCGGAAGGTCGGCACGGTCGTGGCCGGCATGTTCTGCCCATCGGTCAAGCTGTATGCGGCTAACGCCTTCGTCGAGCCGGCCGTCGCCAAGTCCGGCACAGCGCTCAGGGTGATCATCCGCGGCAAACCCGCCCCGGCGGTCGTCGTCAAGCGGCCCCTATACGTGCCGACCTACCGCCGCTAAGGCCCGTACATCCGTGGTTGCTATCGGTCTATAGACTCGTTCCGTTACAGTGGTGATACAAGGAGGAATCCATGAGCGTCGACAAGAATTCACGGTACCGCAGTTCCCACGAGTGGGCCCGTAAGGATGGAGCCCGCTACCTCGTCGGTATATCCGATCACGCGCAGGAAGCGCTCGGGGACATCGTGTTCGTCGAGTTGCCAGAGGTAGGCAAGCGGCTCAAGCAGGGCGAGGCCTTTGGCGTGATCGAGTCGGTCAAGGCCGCCAGCGACGTGTACATGCCGATGTCCGGCACGATCGTCGCCGTGAACGACGCCGTATCCGGCGACCCGGCCCTGGTCAACCGCGAGCCCTACGCCGGCGGATGGCTCGTCGCTATCGAGGCGAGCGCCCCGGCCGAATGGGACGGGCTCCTCGATGCCGCCGCCTACGAGGCCGAAGCCGGTAAGGAATAAGCCGTGCCCTTCATACCGAATACCGACGCCGACCGCGAGGCCATGCTCGCCGCCGTCGGCGCGAGGTCGGTCGAGGAGCTGTTCTCCGACATACCGGCCGATAAGCGCTTTCCCAAGCTGGGGCTGCCCGAGGGGCTGTCCGAGCTTGAGGCGCTACGCGAGATCGAGGCCATGGCCTCGAAGAACGAGGTCGCGTCCAAGAGCGCCTGGTTCCTCGGCGCCGGGGCCTACAACCACTTCATCCCGGCGGCGGTGCCGGCCCTCGCCTCGCGCGGCGAGTTCCTGTCCGCCTATACGCCGTACCAGCCGGAGGTGTCGCAGGGCACCCTACAGGCCATCTTCGAGTACCAGTCGATGGCTGCCGAGCTCTTCGGCGTCGATACGGTCAATGCGTCCCACTACGACGGCGCGACCGCGCTCGCCGAGGCGGTGATCATGGCGCTCAACCACGGCGGCTCCGGCCGACCGCGGATCATGCTGCCCGCTGCCCTGCACCCGGAGTACAAGGACGTCATACGGACCTACCTGGCCGCCTTCGCGGTCGAGCTCGAGGAGTATCGCGACGAGCCTGTCGTCGCCGCGGCCCGAGCCGACGCGCGTACCGCCTGCGTCGTCGCCGCGTACCCCGATTTCGAGGGCCGCGTCCGCGACCTGACCGGGGCGGCCGAGGCGGCTCACGCCGCCGGCGCCCTGTTCGTCGTCAGCGCCGACCCGATCATGCTCGGCCTGCTCAGGAGCCCGGGATCTATGGGCGCCGACATCGTTACGGCCGAGGGCCAGGCCCTCGGCAACGCGATGAACTACGGCGGGCCCTTCCTCGGCATGATGGGCGCTACGCAAAAATTCGTACGCAAGATGCCCGGCCGCATCGTCGGCCAGGCCGCCGACCATGACGGCCGCAGGGGCTTCGTACTGACGCTGTCGGCCCGAGAGCAGCATATCCGCCGCGAGAAGGCCGTCTCGAACATCTGCTCCAACCAAGGCCTGGCCATGCTCCAGGCTACCATCTACCTCGAGGCCCTCGGCAAGGGCGGCCTCAAGGCGGTCGCCAGGCTGTGCTGGGACAAGGCCCATTACGCGGCGGGCCTCGTCGCCAGGATCCCGGGCTTCGCCGTGGCGGAAGGCGAGTTCTTCAAGGAATTCGTCGTGAGGACACCGGTGACGGCGGCCTCCATCGTCGAGAAGCTCGAGCGCCGCGGCGTCATGCCCGGTTTGGCACTGTCCCGCTACTATCCGGATCGGACGCACGAGCTGCTCGTTTGCGTCACCGAGATGAATACCAGGGAACAGATCGAGCTCCTGGCGAGGTCGCTCGAGGAGGCCTCCGTATGAACCTGAAACCCGAACCTCTGGCCTTCGAGCTGTCGAGCCCCGGGCGCGTCGGCGTGGCCCTGCCCAAGGGCGACGTGCCTGCAGCGCCGGTGCCCGAGACGCTACTCCGCGATGAGCTCAAGCTGCCGGAGCTCGACGAGCTGACGGTCGTCAGGCACTTCACCAGGCTATCGCAGAAGAACTACTCGATCGACACCGAGTTCTACCCGCTCGGCAGCTGCACGATGAAGTACAACCCGAAGGCCAACGAGGTCGCCGCCGCGCTACCGGGCTGGAAGGGCTCGCATCCGCTGGCCTCCGCTCGCTGCAGCCAGGGCTCCATCGAGCTCATCTGGAAGCTCCAGGAGAGCCTCAAGGCCATCGGCGGCTTCGAGGCCGTCAGCCTGCAACCGGCCGCTGGCGCCCACGGCGAGCTGGCCGGGGTCTTCATGATCAGGGCCTACCACCTGGCCCGGGGCGACGCCAAGCGCGTGAAGATGCTGATACCCGACAGCGCCCACGGCACCAACCCGGCGTCGTGCACGATGGCGGGCCTGACCACGGTCACCATCCCGAGCGACGCCGAGGGCGGCGTCGACATGGCGGCCCTCGAGTCCGCCTGCGACGACACGGTCGCCGGCATCATGATCACCAATCCGAGCACCCTCGGACTCTTCGAGCGCAACATCGAGAAGATAGCCAGGATAGTCCATGCGGCCGGCGGTCTCGTCTACGGCGACGGCGCCAACATGAACGCGCTGACCGGCGTGCTCAGACCGGCCGACGTCGGCATCGACGTGATGCACTTCAACCTGCACAAGACCTTCTCCACGCCTCATGGCGGCGGCGGCCCCGGCGTCGGCATGGTCGGGGCCGGAAAGGCCCTCGCCGCGTACCTGCCCGGGCCGATAGCCGTCCGCGAGGGCGACGGCTACGCGATGGCGGCTCCATCCAAGACCATAGGCCGCATGAAGGCTTTCTACGGCAACTTCGGCGTGTTGGTCCGAGCCTATACCTACATCAGGATGCTCGGCGGCGATGGCCTGCGGCGCGTGGCCGAGTCTGCGGTGCTGAACGCGAACTACCTCAAGGCCAGGCTCGAGAAGGCCTACCCGGTCAAGTACCCACGCCGCTGCATGCACGAGTTCGTGGCGATGGGCAACTTCGCCGAGGGCGTCCATACCCTGGACATCGCCAAGCGTATGATAGACTACGGCTTCCATCCGCCGACAATCTATTTCCCGCTCATCGTCCCGGAGGCCCTGATGATAGAGCCGACCGAGACCGAGAGCAAGGAAACGCTCGACGGCTTCGTCGAGGTGATGCTCAAGATAGCCGAGGAGGCGAAGAGCTCTCCGGAGCTGCTCCGCGAGGCGCCCCATGCTACGCCGGTGGGCCGACTCGACGAGGTGGCCGCGGCCAGGTGTCCGGTGCTCTGCTACCGGGGCTGAGCGAGGTATCGTCGTATCGTCGGGCGGGGAGGCCAAGCCTCCCCGCCTTTTCTTTCGTCCCGGCGTAGTATAGAATCCGCCCATGATCGACGTTTTCGCGCAGCAGTGCTTGTCCAGGCTATCGATCGTCGCGGCGCTCGTGTTCGCGTATTGCGCCTGGATGGTGTACTCGCTGAACCGGGAAGCTAAGCCGAACCGGATCGCGGTCGTCTTCAATGTCCTGTTCGCGGCCTGGGCCGCCGCCGCCTCGTTCTGGTACGGCGCCGACGACCCGTCCGAAGCGTTGGCGCTATACCGAGCCTTCTCGTGGACCTGGTCGCTCTTCCCGCCGCTCATCCTGCATTTCTCCCTCAGCGTTACCGGCAATCCCGTTCTCGACGGCCGCTTCCGCCGGCCGTTCCAGGTCGCCCTCTACGCGCCGGGCGCGCTCCTGTGCTTCCTGACCCCGGCCTATGTCGTGACCGAGCCGGTCTATCGCGGCGGCTACTGGATGCTGGCCGTCGACACCAACGCCGCCTACGCCTTCTTCGTCATCCATTACCTGGCCATGGTCGTCGCTTCCGGGTGGATCATCTTCGCCGCGAGGCGTCGGGCCGAGGATCGGCGCACCGCCAAGCGGCTGACCGTGCTCGGGCGATCCTACGTCGCCGCCAGCGCCCTCGGCTTCACCACCGACACGGCGTTCCTGATGCTCGGCGTCGATTTTCCGAACATGGCCATCCTGTGGATCCTGATCCTGTCCCTGGGAATGATCTACTCGATGAAGCGCTACGGCCTCCTATCGATACTGCCGCCGGACGAGGCCGTCTCGGTGCTCGAGAGCCTCGGCGAGTTCGTCCTCTACGTCGACGAAGGGGCCCGCCTGGTATGGGCCAATCCGAGCGCCATAGCCGCCATCGGGGCGACCGGCCTCAACCGGGCCAGGGGAATGCGCTGTCGAGAGTTTCTGCGAGGCGACGTCGAGCGCTGGCTCGCCGACCCCGCCGCCTTCAGGCTCGAGCCGCGCGGCGTCTCGGCGACGCTCGGACCCGATTCCATACCTGTCAGCCTGTGGATCCATCCGGTCGGCGAGGCCAGCTCCGAGGGCGCCGTACTGACCGCGGTCGACCTGCGAGCCGAGTTCGCCAACGCGCGCACCAAGCGCAGGCTCGCCGATGCCGACCGACTGCTCGACGAGTTCATCGCCAGGTCGCTCGACGGCATCGTGCTGACCGACGCCGACGGCCTCATCGTCCGGTGGAACTACCCGATGGTCGCGATGACGGGCATCGAGGCCGAGGAGGCTCTCGGCAGCCACTACTGGGACGCGCTGACGATGGTGCAGCCGGAGAGCGGCTTCGAGCCGGCGCGCATGAGGAGGGCCATCAGGGCCATGCTGGCCATGCGCGACCCGGCCCGGCATAGGCAGGTGCTCGAGACGGTCATCTGGAGGCGGGATGGCTCCAGGCGCATCGTTCAGAACGACCTGTTCCCCATCCCGTTGGCCGACGGTACCATCCTGGCGATCATCGCGCGGGACGTGACCGACGAGCGCCGCCTGGCCGAAGAGAATATCGAGCGCATCCGTAAGCTCGACCACGCGCAGAAGATGGAGGCGGTCGGCACGCTATCCGGCGGCATAGCCCACGACTTCAATAACACGCTCGCCGGCATCGTCGGAGCCGCCTCGCTCATACGCCAGGGCATCGAGAGCGGCGCTGTGACGACCGCCGCCGACGTCGAGCGGGAGCTCGAGCTGATAGAACGCGCCTCGAAGCGCGCCGCCTCGTCGGTACGCCGCCTCATGACGCTGACCCGTAAGCGGTCGCCCGAGTCGCTCGTTTTCAGGCTGGACGAGGCGCTTAGGCGGGTCGAGGAATTCGCCGCGCGCTCGATGGATCCATCGGTCTCGCTATCGCTGCGCCACGGTATGCCCGAGGCTTGGGTGCGCGGCGACTCGGGCCAGCTCGAGCAACTGTTCCTCAACCTTATCGTGAACGCCGAGCACGCCGTCACCATCATGAGGCCGAGAGAGCAGCGGCGGGGCGGAAGCGTCGTCATCTCCCTGTACCGCTTCGCGCCCGACAGGGACTTCCTGATAGCCAACCCGAACGTCGCGGAAGCGGAGTACTGGGCCCTATCGGTCAAGGACGATGGAGTCGGCGTGCCCAGGCATATCCAGAGGCGCATCTTCGACCCGTTCTACACGACTAAGCCGAACGAGTCCTCGAGCGGGCTCGGCCTGGCCATGGTCCACGCCATCGCCACGCAGCACGGCGGCTTCGTCGACCTGCGCTCCGAGCCGGGGGAGGGGGCGGAGTTCATCGTCTACCTGCCGGTTGCCCAAGCCTGCGGCGACGCCTGCCAGGAAGCGGTGGAACCCCACCGCGGGACCGGAGCGGTGCTCATCGTCGACGACGACGATATACCGCGGGAGACGGCCATGTCCCTGCTCGGCGCGCTCGGCTACGGGGCCGTCGCCGCCTCTTCGGGCGACGAGGCGCGGCGGCTGTTCGAGGATCGTCCCGCGGAGTGGAAGGCCGCGCTACTCGACCTTCGCCTAGGAGACTGCTCGGGTGATGAGCTGGCCGGCCGGTTGCGGGAGCTCAGACCCGACCTGCCCGTCGTGATAGCGAGCGGCCTGCACGAGGATAGCGGCGGCGATGCGGAATCCGGCGAGGCCGTCATCGTCGGCTCAGCCTACGCCCTGCTCCATAAGCCGTATACCATGGGAGAGCTGGCGCGCGCCATGGCGGAGGCCGGGGCTTGAGCGTCGGGGCTAGCGCCGAGTCGGTGCTCAGGGACGTGTTCGGCTACGACTCGTTCAGGCCCTTGCAGCTCGAGATCATCACCGCGGTCCTGTCCGGGCGAGACGCGCTGGCCGTTCTGCCTACCGGCGGCGGCAAGTCGCTGTGCTACCAGGTACCGGCGCTGATCCTGGGCGGGACGACGCTGGTCGTCTCGCCGCTGATCGCGCTGATGCGCGACCAGGTGGCCGCGCTGCGCGCCGCCGGCGTCGAGGCGGTCTTCATTAACAGCTCGCTCGAGGCCGCTGAGCGGCGCGAGATCGAGGCCAGGGTGCGCTCGGGGGGCGTACGCCTCGTGTACGCCGCGCCGGAGTCGCTGGCCGGCGATCGGCTCCTGTCGCTGCTCGACGACGCGCCGCCCAGGCTGATCGTCGTCGACGAGGCCCACTGCGTCTCCGAGTGGGGCCACGATTTCCGGCCGGAGTACCGTGGCCTCGGCTACCTACGCGAGCGCTACCCGGCCGCCGTCTGGATGGCGACCACGGCCACGGCGACCGAGCGCGTCCGCGCCGACATTGCGCGTTGCCTCGGGCTGCGCGACCCGGCGCTGTTCCTCGGCGGCTTCGACCGGCCGAACCTGTCCATCCGGGTCGAGCGGAAGCTAGAAGTACGGCGCAGGATCGTGCGCTTCGCGCAGTCCAGGCCCGACGCCGCGGGCATCGTCTATTGCGGCTCCAGGCGCAGGACCGAGGAGCTGGCGGATGCGCTACGGGTTGCCGGCGTCAAGGCCGCCGCCTACCATGCGGGGCTTCCATCTGAAGAGCGCTCCTGGGTACAGGAGGCCTTCGTGCGGGACGACCTCCTCGTCGTCGTGGCCACCGTCGCCTTCGGCATGGGCATCGATAAGCCCGACGTACGCTACGTCGTCCACGCCGACCTGCCGAAGAGCGTCGAGAACTACTATCAGGAAATAGGACGGGCCGGACGCGATGGCCTGCCGTCCGAGTGCGTGCTGTTCTACGGAGCCGGCGACGTGGCGGCGGCCTCCAGGCTATTCGACGAGCTCCCCGACGAGCAGCGCCGGGCTGCGCTCTCGAGGCTCGAGGCGATGCGCGACTACGCCGAGAGCGAGCGCTGCCGGCGGGCGCTGATCCTCGAGCATTTCGGCGAGGAGGGCGGCGCCGACTGCGGCCGTTGCGACAACTGCCTCGCCGGCCCACGCGCTAGCGTCGACCTGTCGATCCCGGCCCAGAAGCTGCTGTCGTGCGTCAAGCGGACCGGCGAGCGCTTCGGCGCGGCCCATATCGTCGACGTGCTCCTGGGGGAGCGGACCGAGAAGGTCGAGCGCTTCAGCCACGACGGCCTGACCACCTTCGGCATCGGCACGGAGCTTGGCCGGAGCGCGTGGATGGCGCTGGCGAGGCGGCTCCAGTCGACCGGCCACCTCGTGCGGGAGCCGGAGCGCCAGACTCTGTCGCTCGGGCGTCCGGCCTACGAACTGTTTAGAGACCGGGGACCCTACCTCGTACCGGTCGACCTCATCGGCGGCTCGACGAACGGCGGCTCCGCGACCGAGCGCGCGCTCGACGCCAAACGCTCGAAGCGACGCAGGCGCGACGACAGCGAGCCGCGCCTGGCCATCGCTCGCTCCAGCGACGACGGGGATCTGGCCTCAGAGGAGCTGTTCATGCAGCTCAGGTCGCTCAGGAAGCGCCTGGCCGACGAATCCGGCGTGCCGCCCTACGTCGTGTTCCCCGACCGGACGCTCAAGGAGATGGCCGCGCTCAAGCCGACCACCGAGGCCTCGCTCGCGACCGTCTACGGAGTCGGCCGCGCCAAGCTCGAACGCTACGGCGCGGCCTTCCTCGAGCTGCTTGGCGGCTCCCGCCGCGACTAGGGCCTGGCGTCGACCAGGGCCTGGAGCGCTATCTTGAGCTCGGAGAATTCCTTGCCGTTGGCCGTGGCGCTGTCGCGTACGCTCTGCGACCTCGGGCCGGGCGCATAGCCAATAGCCGCGGCGACCTGGTCCTCGGTGAGGCCCCAATCGTACAGGTCGCCGAAGGTGGTCTTGCCGACGATGGAGCGTGCGGTCGCCTGGCCGCTTCCGGTACCGGCCTGAGACG
>ENA-UOWO01001657-UOWO01001657.1-activated-sludge-metagenome-genome-assembly--contig:-NODE-1657-length-29086-cov-10.308842_pt1 | contig 29086 bp, 16 predicted proteins | sample MGYA00238148_ERZ761564 | MGnify/ENA primary metagenome ERZ761564 (study PRJEB28885, sample SAMN05720194) | activated sludge metagenome | isolation source: Anaerobic digester | place: USA...
GGTATATGTTGAGGCACTGGAACAACACCTGGCCAAGTTGAACAGCCGTCCTGTTACTTCTTCCCTCGAGCAAAATGTTGACCTGCTGGCTTTTTTCTTGACTCACGGTGTCATACCTTGGTGGGGTGCTGGTGTCAGCATGGAAACCTTGGTACAGAACCAGTTGCAGCACCTGGCTACCCGGCTCCCTGTTTTACTGAGCGCTGCAAATGCCCGACTGCGCTGGGTACGACAATTTGGTGATACCATTCAACAGCAGGCGTTTGATGCAGTATCAGCCCGGATCTTGGGCAATACCCAGTCCGCTGATGCTTTACCGGTTTCCTTGTCGCAGTGGCTGGACTTATCTCCCCAAGGAGTATCGCTTCGGGAATGGAGAAATTTTTACTGGGACACCCTTTGGGAGGCACTGCACCAACCACTCGCGTTTCCGAGCAACTGGCTGCAAAGCCTGATCAAAGAAAGTATAAGCAAACTACCGAACCACCATGCAATGGAGCATTTGGTAGTACATTGGCTTACCCTGAGCGGCAATACATCCCTACAGGAAGCTGGCAAATCACAACCGAAAACGGCATTGGGCCGCGGAAATACACCCCTTCCGGAAACAGGAAAATTACAGCTACGTACGGCATTGTCCAACGGTTTCCTGCAGTGGTTTGGATCACTCCCCCCCGCTGAGCAAACAAAAATTTTGCAAAAAAAACGGATGATCAAGGCGCTGAAACCCATCCTTCCGCCGATAGATAATCTTGATGCCATCTCAGCTGGCAACAAAACTGCCGTCAACAAAACCGCTGGCAACAAAGCTGATGAAGACACTGCTGTACAAACACCTACCCCCGGCATCAGCTACTCCGCATCAAGCACCCGGCTTGAGATTGGCCAGGATGGTCTATTTGTACCCTTGGCGGGTATCGTACTGGTACACCCCTTTTTACCCACCTTTTTCCAACGCCTGGATTTATTAGATGGAGTGCAATTCAGGGACACAGCCGCCCAGGAACAGGCGATACACTCGTTGTATTATCTGGCCACCGGACTGGAAAAGCCCGCTGAAGAAGAAACCGTGCTGCTCAAAATCCTATGTGGCATGGAGCCAGAACAAGCTATCGAAAAAGAACTCGATCTGGGAAAAGTAGCAAAAGAGGAAGTGATTCGCTTGTTTGAGGCGATTATACAAAACTGGGAGACTATGGCCGGTAGCGACCCCGAAGACTTACGTGGCAGCTTCTTTGTACGGGAAGGAAAACTTAAAATGGGGGATATGGGCTGGCAACTGACCGTTGAAGAAAAAGCCTACGACTTTTTACTGAGCAAATTGCCGTGGGGGCTGTCGCCGATCAGCCATACTTGGATGAGGGAAATGATTTGGGTGGATTGGGGGTAGGGTGGGTGCGGACAAAGAAGTATTTATTGAGCTGACCGGTTAAAGTTTTTTGAAGCATAACCTAATATGTCGAAAGCGCCGAAACAACAAACCGATGCCGCCAAAACGGACAAGCGGAAGCCTTTTCTGCACAGCAGGGCAGGAACGGTATTTGCGGCAGAAAGGCCGTTTATTACCCGCTTGCAAGCGGGTGGTAAACTTCCAACTTTGCAAGGAAAATTTTCCGGGTACGATTTGAATGCTGACGCTCTTGTTTCTGCCCGGTACCCTCATATAAGAAAGGTGCTAGACGACAGCCAGATAAGGATCATTCAACAACACGTGAATTTTTGGGTAAGGAACCTGGTTATAAATGAAAAAGTTCAGGATTTTGAACAACAGGAGCGGAAAAAAGCGGAACGTGACGGCTATCTGAAAATATACAAACACATTAATAACTATGAGGAAAGATTAGAAAAAATATCGTCGGCGGGCAGCTTGGAAATGCCGGAAATCAGTAAAATACAGATTGATACCACAAAAATTATCGACCCCAAAATTCTGGACGAACAACCGAGTAATGTGGAAGCAGAAAAAGCATTCCGCGAACGTTGGGTGCTCAAACTTGCTTCAAAGCCCACGACACTGAATTTAAATAGCAAAAGTTCGGTAGAAGAGGTTTTTGTGCCGTTTTGGGGCGAAGGCAGTGACGTAGTTTATTTGCCGACGGCAGGTGGGTTAATCACCTTTGAATGTTTATTGGAACTGCCTGGAGCGTCGACCGATTATCGGATAAATGTTCGACATAGCCCGCTTGTGACCGAAGTAGAAAATACACTACGCGGGTTGTATGATTTATGGAGCAATGGCCACGACGATTATCTTTTGGAAATCGCCAGGAGGGATGATCACTATGTTCTTCCGTTCGATATACTCAAAGTAAGTACCGTGACAGAGGGTCTGAGTGGATCTTTAAATCTAAACGATATAGAGCTGGCAATGGAAATAACGGTGCAGGCCCTTCAACTAGGAAAGATAAAAGGGGAGGAATTCCAAAGCTTTTTTAGGAGTACACTAAAGCAAATGGAACGAAGCCTGCCCGCGGAAAAAGATTGGGATAACATAATGCTAAAGATGCAGAAGTTGACTGATTTGATTTATACCAACAAGCAATATGAATTTGCAGCCATGATTATGCCCCTGGTAACCGATGATTTGGAGTTATTATTATATAAAACATACAGCTATCGTGATCGCGTGTTAGGGATGGCGGGACAGGTAATTGCCGGATTGAATATCATCCGAAAAGGTTGCGATATAGCATTGTCTATAGCAGCCGGTGCCAGGGCGGCAAAAGCAGGTCTGGGTTTGGTCGGTGTCAGTCTTTCGAGCGGTGCCGGAGCCGGGGCCAGTACATTGATGCAGGAATCAGCCATGCAAATACAAACAGGTCAGTTTGACCTCAAGAAAATTATTTTGAAAAGTGGTAAGGATGCAGTTATCACGTCAATTAGCGCTTATATCGGCGGGTCATTGTCGAGCAAATTTCAATCTATATTGAGTACCCGTCTGGCCGCAAGCGGCCCTAAAGCTTCGTTTTTGATTAACCGGGTTGCCGACGCCAGCTCCGGAGTGCTTACCACCCCGGTGGAAATAGTTCTGAACCGCATACTGAATGATGGGAAATGGCCGAATTCCATGGATGAATTTTTATCAATGGTAGCGGATAATGTAGCTGCAGAAATGGTGTTAGGCGCTGGAATAGATATTGCAGGCAGTAGTTCGTGGCGGAATGGGAAGCCGGATGATGTTAACACTCCGGCAAATCCTGCCTTGAGTCCTGCTGCTGCCAGTAAACAGGCAATTGATGCAGCACATACTCAAACGGTGAATCAGGCAGGTACAAAGAGCGTGTATGTTTCCGCTCCAGCACCGGGTTTAAATGTTTCACGAATCGTATCGGAAACCTCAATTATTCAATCCATCGATCGTACCAAGCCAATTTCAGCATCAGGGGATAAAGGCTCCACGTCGGCACACCAAGCGTATGGTGCATTTGAAGCACGAATACGGATTGAAAACGGGCAAACGCTGGATGCTGTTGTCAAGATTCTCCCCCCCGGAAAAAATTATCACGATGTATTTGTCCGCGAAGTTGAAGGCGCCAAGGTTGCTGCTGAAACTGGGATCGGACCGGAATTTTATGGTGTGACTCAAGTGAAGGATGGCTACGCTTTCGCCATGGGAAAAGTAGAAGGTTTTTTTCCGTCTAACCTACTCCGGCCAGAGCATCCTGATTATGCACAGGCCGAAATCGAATCCCGACAGGCCATAGATTCCTTGATCCCTGAGGCGTCGCAGGATGTACGTAATTTTGGTGATGAACTGGTTAAACGGGGATATCATGTGAACGGGGAATTACAAGGGCTGATCGGCCCTGATGGCCGTTGGAGGCCGATCGATTTTTCAGGCATACAAAAACTGCCCGATAATCCAGTTGACAGGCTAGTAGCAGTAAGGGATCACGAGGGTAATATCGAAAGGGAAGCGGAATTTTTGGATCGTATAATTACAAGCAAACAAGAATCGACTGGGCCACCGCAGGTGGCGGCTGCAGACCAAATCGATCCGATTCCGGATGGGTCGCCGTACAGGATACTTGACACTCAAATGGCACGGAAAAAAATGGATGCACAAGTACCTCCTGCCCCGGACGAAAGGGTTGTCAGAACTGTGGCGTATGAATTAAGCGAAGCAAAAAAAGCAGCAGCTAATCCTTTTGCCGAAGTGCCCTTGACTGATGCGCCTGGCAAACAAAAACTGGATAGCATTCTGGCGGAACTCGACAATGTACGAGTAGGCAAATCCGGCACAAAAGACCGACTGATAGTCAGACAGGCATTGGTTGTTTCGCGTCACCCGCAAACCCCGAATACGTTTGTCACTAACGATTCGGATGTTTACCAAAGGATGACCTCCTTTTCCATAGCCCCAAAATTCCCGGCTCCTACCAGGGATTTAAGATTTTCCGGGCGCACGCTTCAGGAATTTTTGAATGACAAAGGCGTAAAAAAGTATTTGATAGAAATCGAAGGTTATCAGTTGTATATCGAGCCTGTGTTTTGAATAGACTGCGAATGAACTACCTCTGAGGTGGTTCATTCGCAGTCTATTGTCTTCATGATTGGACAGTATAAAAATGACAAAAGAGCCGAAACAACAAACAGCCGCCAAAACCGACAAGCGGCAATCCTTTCTGCAGCGCAAACCCAAGTCCGCTGCAGACCGGCCTTTCATTTCCCCACACCACACCTCCGCCATCCAGCCAAAACTCACCATAAACCAACCCGGTGACGCCTACGAACAGGAAGCCGACCGCATGGCCGACCATGTCATGCGTATGCCTCTGAAGAATGCAGCGCCCCCGATGATCAGCCGGATACACGCAGGAGCACCTGTACAGCGTATGTGCAGCGCCTGTGCAGAAAGCGGGAGCACGTGCAGCGATTGTGCTGAAGCGAGTAAAGAACCAGAAATCCATCGTAAACCGGAAAATGCCGACCCTGCCCATGCTCCCGACGCGGTGACCCAACGCCTTAGCCAGCGCAAAGGCCGGGGCAATACTTTGCCGCCTGCCTTACAGGAACAGATGGGGAAGGCATTCCAGTCCGATTTAAGCAATGTGCGCGTACATACGGACTCCGAAGCGACCGCGATGAGTCGCGACCTGAACGCACAGGCTTTTACGTATGGTCAGGATATTTATTTTAATGCGGGGAAATACGAGCCGGGCACGGCGGAGGGGAGGGGCTTGTTGGGGCATGAGTTGACGCATACGGTGCAGCAGGGGGGAGATGTTATTCAAAGATTAATCACCTTGCCCGATGCAACCCATCTTGACTTAACGGAATTGACCTCTGCATTTATAGACCATAATAAGACCGCTTCCTTAAATGCCATTAAAAAATTGAATGCGAAGATGAAAGATTTGGCTTTAGGGGATAAATGGCTTAAAATAATTGCATTAAGAGGAGGAGATGATTTCGGTGATGAAAGTGTTTACGAACTAATGCAAGCATTTCTCGAAAACGGGTATAGAAATTTATACGGATGTCTAAACTGGATGCTTTTTGAACTGGATTTAAAAGACGAAAAAGAAAAAAAATGGCAGTGGATCACCTCTTTAATAGATATGCATCCATTCCCCGAACGGACCGGCCTCCTGTTTAGCCCGATTCATAGAGATTATTTCGCCAGTACAATCGATATCGGAGATGAAAGCATGTATAGGCTTATGCTGGCCTTCTCGACTGGTGGATACCAAAACCTAATTGGGTTTCTGGACTGGATGACTTATGAAGGTACAAAATTAGAATATGTTAAAGAAATTCTTCGTATTTCCACTCCTGAGGAGAGAATCAAGATAACAGAAGAGGAGGTGTTGTTGAAGAAACTGGAAAAAGCGCTGGTAATTGACAAGGAAAGCCTGATCAGTTTAATACTTTCTTATAATAAAGCCGATTGGCTTAATCTAAAAGCAAAAGAGTCGCTGCTACAACAAATATCGGGCGTGCAAAAATGGGTAGAAACAACCGTGGGTGGAATAGCCGGCGGAGCTGATAAAAAAGTGTTGGAAGATTACGTTGCTACCAACAAAACAGCAGCCTCGGAAGTCAATGCCCTGGGCAAAGAAATATGGCGGCAAAAAAAGCTATTAATGTCTTATAACCAACTGTGGGACGAGTATGTTCCTCCGGTAGGAATGCCCTCGCCATGGTTGTATGGTGATACTACCAATGTATCAGAAGAGTACATAAAGAAAAAATTTGACCGGACATTCCTGCTTAGTAAGGGATTTCCCGTGGAATTCCCCGATTTTCTCGAACTGCTCAATTCGTTAGGATTCGCCCGAGAGGCAACAGAAGACGAAATCATCGCACATATTTACCAGTATACTCACGAATACCAAGCCTTGGATTATGGGTATAAGGTCTTAAGAGATCGTGGCGAATACAGTTTTATTGGCTCCCATTCGACACCATCCGAGGTATGGACTGGGAAGGAATACAGCGAAGAAGAAGTATTGCAGATCGGATATGCTAACATCATTTATGATGAACAGCAGCGCGAAATAGCAAAAATATCCTTGGATCTTGAAAGAAACATGGAAGAAAGCCGGTTTGCCGACCCCGAAGCAAAAGCAGTGTTGGATCTGGGTTCGACTAATCCAGCCTATAACTTCCGCGCCTTAAGATTCCTGATTGAGCGCCTTTTCAATGAAATCTCGTTAGGCGTGCAACAAAACCAGGCTATTTTAAAAAATCACCTTCACCGGTTTCCGCTGCTCAGGATGTATGTAACCAATCCTTTAGCCTTGCCTCATCTTTTAGGCAGCTCGCTTCCACAAAATTCTTGGTCGAGGCAGATAATTGATTTCGATATAAATTTCGATGAAATTATTATTACGGACAATATTTCGGCTGAAAATATTCCGGTGAATTATAGCAAACTACAAACGGATGTCAAGAGCCTGGAAGCCAATATTGAGAGCACTCGGGACTTTGCCGGTTTTAAAGCACCGTTGTTGGATATTTATGACGAATTTCATTTAGAGGATTCGGATTCGAACCCGATAACAGCAGTAGCAGGTGGAAGAACCCGAACGTCAGCTAATGCTTCGGCAGGTTTAAACTCTATCGAATTAAAATTAGAAAATACAGATCCCTCCCAAAGAAAAGCTGCGCTGGACGAATTGTTAATGCAAAACAACGAAGAGTCCTGGCAGGCCCTGTTAATGACATACGACAGCCCGCACGAAGATGTCAGGTCGAAAGCACAACAAACGATTAAAACAAGGCTTAAGAAAGACGCTACTTTCAAAAAATATGTCGTCAATTTAGTAAATACTCCACAAGGGCTATTATCCGATTTCGCTTTTAATTTATTGACGCTCTATAATAGTACGGAAGAAATAAATGAAGATCATTACCGGAAAATAGTCCTGCAAAATTTACATCAAGCCAACGATTTAGTCGGCATATTTGTATCTAAGGTTCAGCTATATTTCGAGTATCTTCACAGAAACGATGCCATCGATTTTCAAATTGATACCACTTGGATCAACGAAGGCATAACAAATATAGAAGAAACCTATTTTCATGATTTGGGCTCTCTGGGCATCCGAACAACAAATTTTATTGAACAACTAAGCATTGGCCTGGAATCGATTGAATCGATGCAGGAGTTTATTCCTACTGAAATAAGTCAAAGGGGTAAGTTAAAAGTAGAAATCCATCCACAGCTGATAAATCTTATCACACTTTCTTCCAAGTTAGGAGGGGAAGATGCCCATGAACATTTTCAAAGTATATTAACCTCACTCCAAGCCTGGCCGGGCAAATTTGCACAAGCATTTTCTGAAGACCTTTATTCGACCTTTACAAGGGTAAAGGCAAAGCTCCAGAGTTCCCTGAATTCCAAAGCTTTGTCAAGTTTCAAAAGTGCCTGGGCGACCTTTAAAACGGACATGATAACCCCTTTGTTAACCGACACGGACGTAATCATACTTAAACTTGAGCAATTAAAACTAACGGCCTCATCCGCCCCCAATAAGTTCTTTGCCGAATTGGATACACTGTCGTATCAGATTGAATCTATAACCGAAAAAGCGCAATATGCTTTGTCAGCAACAGACCTGATGGATACTTACTCGGAATTTGCTTGGAGAAATGAAGTTTTCAAAGACGAGTATTTAGAAGAGGAGCAGACTATAAAAAATGCCTGGGGTCTTATCGCGTTGGCTGCTTACAATAGAGATACCGATCCGGAAGGAGCACGCAGACAGTTCAATCAAGTGATAGAAAGTGAAGTTTTAAAAGATGTAGATGAAAAAATTGCAGAACTATATAAATTCCAACAGGGTGAATTGGATACCTTTATGGATATAATGATTCTGCTGGTAAGTATTAAAACCGGTGGATTGGCAGGTGGGGCGGCCAGAACCGGGTTAGGTTTTTTAACGCGCGCCGGGGCTTCAACATTTGCGCGCCAGGCGACCGTGGCAATTGCTACATTGGGAGCGGAAGCAACTGCTTTTCACTTGACGAGTCGCTCCTTGAAAACCTTGGCGAATAGAGGCGATTTTATGGATGATACTTTTTGGGAGGATTACCTGGAGACATTTTTAATGTTTGGAGCAATGAAAGGCGGTGGCGCATTATTCCAGAAGTTCCTGGCACCGAAGGCTGCAAAATTTATGCAATCCACTAAGTTTCCCAACCTGGCCAAAGCCACGAGTTTTCTGGGAAAACAGGCCACAGTTTTTTCTTTTTTTCAAGCCTGGACAATCGGCGCACATTGGATCAAAACCGGAGAGTTTATTAGCCCTACAGATAAAGAATTTTGGCAAATTGCCGCGCAGAACGCTTTCTTCTTGGGCGCCATCCAATTTGGAATGGCCGCTACCAGACCCTTGGTAATGCCTAAACAAAGTCAAGTTCCTAAAGAATGGTTAGAAACAAATAATGCTGAGGGTGGGATGTTATCCCGGCAAATGGCAGCTTGGAAATCCAATAAACAAGCATCCAATGCAGAAGCAATGGAAATAATGAAGCAGGCAAAATCAATTCTTGAGCGAAGGTTGGGTATATTCGAGCGAATACATGCTAATTATCCTGCAGAATTATCGAAGGTAGAAATTATTAAAATCCGATCAGAAATAAATAGCCTTATTTCGTCCATCAATAACACGTTAGCGTTTGGGAATGCCAAAGTGAAACCGTCGGCGACTCATCCAGGAACCTATTATTACGAAGGAAGTTTTAATCAGGTTGCTCCCTCCCTCCGTGAGCAGGGATTTGTTGTGGCGGAATCAACAGTTCCCGGACAAGTCAATGTGGTCAACTCCCTAACTGGAGAAGCCTCAACCTTTTTAAGCCTGCCATCGGGTTCGAATCCTATCCCAGCAGGAGGAATTTCCGTCGCGGAACGCCTTAACCAATTGAAAGCAGAGGGTAAAAGCGGTGGCCCAAGAAAGCAAGCAATTGTGGAAAATCCCGATGCATATTATTTCGACCTGGCACGCAAAGGCGGTAAAGGCGAATACAGGCTAAGACCCGGTTTACCGAAGTCCCCTTCAAGCCCGGGTCAAATCAAATTTAGGACGGCAAAAACAGCGTTACCCAGAAACCTCAACGAACCGCTTGCCCTCTATCATTTGTCGAGGTCCGTTCACAATGTCGCTCCGAAATCGATGACTACCCAAGGTAACATTACGATTGAACAAAGCACCGTATCCATTGTAAAAGTAAAATTAGCCGATGGTACGATGACGTTTTATGCTTCCGGTAATAACGCCTACCTTACTCCGAATCAACGTGTACTCCTTAAATTGGCAGGTGTACCAGAGAAGAATATTCTTTCCGGGGAGGAGTTTAGAGTAAATGACAAGCTCGAAAATCACGCAGAAAAAGTCATTTTGCGGAACTTGCCAGCCGGAGCAGTGGATTTGGAATGGGGAATTTCATGGGCTGGTGGTCAAAAGGCAGCATCATGTTCTCATTGTGCGACAGTAGTAGATCAAACAAAAATACAAAGACACAGGCCATGAATGCACCACTCTATCACACCATCTGAGGCATACAGAGCGAACTACTATTGCAGCCTCCTCTCTGCGGCCCAAGTGATAAAACAGATTTCGGCATATCCTATACGTATCGCGAATCAGCCAAATTACCATATCTTCAACCCTCCAAAACCACTGCAATTCTGCCTGCATTAAAATGAACTACTCACGCCTCAATCTGACATTTTTAGTAAATTTGAATATCCACATTCAGCACTAAAAAAAAAGAACTAACCATGCCTTTATCCAAATATTTTGAACGGTCGTTTCAACGCAGGTTTCAGCAATCTGCCGCCGCCGTTCAGCCTGATGAATCTGAAATTAATGCGCTTGCTTTTTTTTCTGGAAAACTCCCGGAACATAACTTGACGCCCGACGACCTCTTTCTGCTCACCCTCGCCCTCATCCCCCATCAAAACCCCGTCCTCCTCGACCGCCTCTTCGCCGACATTCTGGGTGAAGGCGAATTCCCTCAACTCGGTGGCATACGCGGCAAACAACACCGGGGCATCCTGCCCACTGGTGAAACCGCCCTGTTTCTGTTGGCTAAAGAAGATTCTGAGGAGCGGATACGCATTCAAAAAGAGTACCTTTCACCCAACCATTGGCTTTTCCGCGAACAGGTGCTGTATTTGGAGCCAGCCCTCGACGGAGAACCTCGCCTCAGTGGCAAACTCCTGATGAACCCTGATTATGTTGAGTTGTTCACTACTGGTGAAGTCAGTCCACCGCGGTTCAGCACCGACTTTCCGGCTCAGCTTATTTCCACCCGACAAGAGTGGGGCGATTTGGTATTACACCCTCATACCCGTCAGCAGGTGGAAAGTTTACAACATTGGCTAGAACACGGCAATCGCCTGCTGCGCGATTGGGGTATGGACCGAAAATTCAAGCCCGGCTACCGGGCACTGTTCTATGGCCCGCCTGGTACAGGTAAAACCTTGACAGCTATGCTGCTGGGTAAACATGCTGGACGTAATGTATACCGGGTAGACTTGTCCATGGTGGTTTCTAAGTACATCGGAGAGACGGAAAAAAACCTGTCCAAGTTATTTGACAAAGCTGAGCACAAAGACTGGATCCTCTTCTTTGATGAGGCGGACGCGCTATTCGGCAAACGCACTGGCGTACGTGATGCGCACGACCGCTATGCCAACCAGGAGATTTCCTATCTTCTCCAGCGGGTAGAGGGCTACAACGGACTGGTTATACTCGCTTCCAATCTTCGGGAAAACATTGATGATGCCTTCTTGCGTCGCTTTCAGTCGCTTATTCATTTCCCTATACCCCGCCCAGGCGAGCGGCTCCGCCTCTGGCAAAATGCTATACCGGAGGCGCTGTCCTTGGAAGACGATGTGGATCTGAAAATAATCTCCGATCGCTACGAAGTCTCTGGGGCTGATATCATGAACATTGTCCATTATTGTTGCCTCGAAACCATGGCTCAGGAGCGTCAGGTATTATCGCTACATTTGCTGGCTGATGGGATACAGCGCGAGTTGCAGAAACTGGGGAAGGGAGGCTAACCCACACTCACACTCACACTCACACCCTATCTTATCCTACAATCGACTCACAAATATAATCCGGTATAATCCCCGAAGAACGGATGTTCATCTCCACTTCGCCAGGTGTGGTATTGCCACTTAGTACCAGCACGGTTTTGACCCCAAACTTATTCCCACCTAGGATGTCGGTATGCAAAGTGTCACCCACCATCAGGATTTCTTCTTTGTTGAAAGCCCGGCCATTGCTGTTGAGGTCGTCAAAAGCGAAGTTGAACATTTGGGTATCGGGTTTGCCGAAGTGGATGAATTTTTTGTTGATGATGCTTTCTACCAGTTTGGCGATTGCGCCGGTGGCTATGGACACGTCATTTTTGGCTACGGGGTAGAGGTTGTCGGAATTGGCTACGATGATCGGCATGTTCTTTTTGCGGATCAGGTTGACGGTTTTGTTGATGTCGTAGTTCCAGTCAAAGCCCTCATCGTCGAGGAAAACCATGGCTTTGATGTCGTCGAGATCGTGTTTGTCAAGGTCGGCAATGGCCACACTTTCCAGGTTGGCTTGCATGATGTAATGGGCGGCGTTGGCGGTGCCGAGGTAGGCCACCTTGCCCCCTTTGATTTTGAGTTGTAGGTACTGTTTAGCCATCATCCCCGAGGTGACGATTTTTTCGGGAGGGATGCCCTGTAAACCCAGGCGGGTAAAAGACTCGGATTGTTGTTCCTGGCTGCGGGAGGCGTCGTTGGTCAGGATGCGAAACTCAATGCCCCGATCCTGGATAAAATCCAGGGTTTCCTGCACGCCTTCAATCAGGCCGCGGAAGTTTTTCAATACGCCGTAAGAATCCAGGAATACGGCTTTATAGTTTTCCACTATCGACAAAAATGATTCGATCTTTTCCATCCCATCACAATTTTAAGGCCTTGAGTAAGGTATCGGGATTGAACCCCTTTTCAATGGAAGGTAAATGTACTTCCATGGCTTCTTTTTGGAGTTTTTTGGAGTAGTTTTCGGCAAAAAAGTAAGTGCCATAGTCAATCACATAGTGCAAAAGGAAAAAGCGGTATACTTCTTTGAGGCTGCGGATTTCGGTTTCGGTCAAGGGATATTGAGCGTGGTACGATTTGAGAAAAAGGATAAAACGTTCTTCCGTCAGAGGTCCTATGTTGTAGGTGAACACCGTACGGTCGCCCCGATCAGATACCACCCGGCTGAAAAAATAAAAATCCAGCATGCGGTTGCTGATCCGAAACCAATCGTAATCCCAACGCGAGAACAACCGCAAGGTAGAACTCACTGAAAAATTGCCAATGTTCCAGTCTACAAAAACCGGGATGCGGTCCAGTCGGTGTAAACGCAGATCATCTTCATTTTTGTAAAAAAGTTCGCATTGTCGCTTGATTTCCTCCTTGTCAATATGGGTGCCAAGGCGGCTGTTTTTCCTTTCTACCACTTCCATCAAATGGTCGATATCGGTGTGCAGGGTTTTGGAAGAATTGGGCAGGGTGTTGCGAATGCTGTGGCAGGTTTTGTGAAATTTAGCAAACTCTTTGCCGAGTTTGACGATGTGTTCGTCCTCCAGTCGTCTCGGCAAGCGGGTTTTGATGCGCACAGCCCGGTAAAACACCACCCACACATCGATGTCCTCGTGGATGTAGCGGTGTACAAAAAGACTGGTACTTTTGACCAATGAACGCGCCAGCAGGTTTTCATAAGGGGCCGGTATGTTGTTGGCCAATACATTGATGATGCGGTGGTCTTCCACAAAATGCTCATAGCGCCCAAAATAAGACAACTTGGCAATGACGAAACTTTTGTCGGTAAAAGTTACTTTGTATACGTGGTTCGTTGAAACCCGGGCACTGATGTCCGTAGTAGATTCGATGATGCGTGAAGGGTCATAAGCGGTCCAGGCGTACCTGATGATGTTGTGGTAGTTGGATAACATGCTTGAAAAAGTTGAAATGTTGAAGGGTTGAAGGGTTGAAGAGTAGTTGAAAGTTGATTAGGTTAAAAGACCATTGTCGGTACTCTTCAACCCTCAACTTCTTTTCAACTCTTCAACATTTCAACCCTTCAACTTTTATATGATTTCAAAATACCGCTTTAGTTCCCATTGGGTTACCACTTGACTGAATTGCCGCCATTCCCACTCGCGGGTGCGGATGAAATGGTCGCAAAACTCCTCGCCAAAAAGCTCAGCTGCCAAGGTAGAGTTTTTCATCAAATCTATAGCTTCATATAAAGAAGTAGGAAGAGGGGGATTGGCCGCACTGTCGTAGGCACTGCCATAAGTTGGATCAGGTAGTGGCAGCCGGTTTTTGATGCCGTAAAGGCCTGCTGCCAAGGAGGCCGACATGGCCAGATAAGGGTTGGAGTCGGCACCGGGTACCCTGGTCTCCAGGCGCATGGATTTAGCGCCATGGTTGATGACGCGCAGTGCCGTAGTTCGGTTTTCAATACCCCAACTGGCACTTACCGATGCCCAGGAGCCTTTGACCAAACGTTTGTAACTGTTTACATTGGGCACAAACATGGGCAAAATGTAGGGCAAACAATGCAATTGTCCGGCCACATAATGCTTCATCAGTTCGCTCATTTTGTGCGGCGATTCTGGAGCATAAAAGAGGTTCTGGGTCTGCTCGGAATCCCACAAACTTTGGTGAATATGCCCGCCACAGCCAGGCAACTCTTCACTCCATTTCGCCATAAAAGAAGCCATGATGCCATGGCGATAGGCGATTTCCTTTACCCCAGTTTTGAACAAAGTGGCCCGATCGGCAGATTCCAGGATATCGTCGTAAATGATCGCTGCTTCGTATACTCCGGGCCCCGTTTCAGTGTGTAAGCCTTCAATGGGGATACCAAAGGCAGTGAGGTCATCAAAAAGCTGGTGATAAAAAACCGGATTGACCGATGGGCGCAAAATTGAATACCCAAACATACCCGGAGTGAGCGGAGTAGGGGAGTGGTAGTTTTTGTCGTGCCAGCTTTGGGGCGTTTCCTGAAAATTGAACCACTCAAATTCCTGCGCAAACATGGGCGTATAACCCAGATCAATGCACTCCTGCCGGATGCGACGCAATAAGGATCGAGGACAGGCAGCGCGTACTCCTGGCTCGGACTGACTGAAATCGCCTAAAAAAAATGGGATATTGTCTTCCCATGGAACGTAACGGAGGGTATTCAGGTCCACGTTGCAAATGGCATCAGGATAACCCGTGTGCCAACCACTGGCTAGGGTGTTGTCGTAACAGACATCGTTGGAGTCCCAACCAAAAACGACATTGCAAAAGCCCATACCTTCGTCAAGTCCCTTCAAAAACTTGGAACGGTGGAGGATTTTGCCCCGCAAGACCCCGTCGATGTCGACGATGGCAAACTTAATTTTATCTGAGGGGAGTTCTTTTAACTTACTTATGATGTCCTTACTGGTCATGGAATCCAATTTGGAGGCAAAATACAATTACTCCGCCAAATTAGAAACGCAAGGATACGTATCCCATACTTTTTACTTTTTCCCCTCCATCAATTCATCGAAGGCCGTTGTTAGGCTGCGCTCAATGCCCTGGCCTTTCCATTCTTCTGCACCAGGGATGACTTGGTATTTAGCCTCCAAAATTTGTTCCTTGGTTTTGCCCGCTTTGATTTCCTTTTTGATGAATTTCAGGAGTTTGGAGAGGTAGTTTTGCATGGCGATCAGGTCCTTTTCCGTACCAGTTACCGGGAATCCTTCGGCGCCGTGACCGAATATATAGAGCGTGTCTTTGCTGAACGTTTTACGCGCTTTGCCAAGTGCCACAATCCAGTTGGCAATCGAGGCACCTGCTGCACGGTCAATGTTGGGAAATCGACGATTGAACATCAGGTCACCGCAGTGCACTACATTGGCATTTTCAAAATGGACAAACGAATCTCCATTGGTGTGACCGGGGCCGAAATAGTGCAAGCTCAAGGTTTCACTGCCCACTTTTTGCGACCAGGTGCCATCGAAGGTGGTATCGGGATAAAGCTGTTTGTCTTCGGATTTGGCAGCAATGGCCGTGCGCTCCTGGTTGGCTTTGGAGTTTTTGTGGGCCACTACTTTATCCACGATGCCTTTGAAGGCGATGTTTCCACCAGAATGGTCGCCGTGGTGGTGGGTATTGATCAAGAGGTCAACACGTCGATCGTTTTGCTTGCGGATTGCTTCAATCAAGTGTACTGCCGTATCCGGAAATTGGGTGTCTACCACCACCAGTCCTTCTTTGTCGATCATCCACGCGATGGTGCCACCTCTTTCGGTGAAAATGCCCACATTGTTGCGCAAGGTTTTCATTTCACCAGCAGGGGCGAGTAATTGGCTTAGCCAGGCAGTAGGAAGCATGGAAGCACCGATGGCAAAAGTAGATGTTTGGAGGAATTGACGGCGGGACATAAAAGATTGGTTAAGGTGAATAAAGCAGTAAAATAGGCATTGCCGTCGAAAGTTCAATTTTTTTGAGCTACAAAAACCAAAGCGACAAGGATGGGAGCGCAGATGACGCGGATTGAGCGGATTTACGCGGATTTTAATTCCGCCGCAAGCGCAAGCCAAAATCCGTACCATTCCGCCTAATCCGCGTCATCCGCGCTCCCATTATGTCGCTTATGCTGGTCTTACAGAAAAGCCTATCCCACCAACGCGCCCTCTAAAGCATATTTAAACTCGTTTTTCACAAACTGCTCCAGGGTGATTTGACCCTCGATCACATTGGTTTTGCGGTCAAAATCAGCCAGGTATCTGGCAGAAGAAAATGATCCGTAAAACTCGCCATAGGGTTCGGCAATCGCAGCTGTAATTCCCGCACCAATCATGCCCTCTACACTTTGTTCAACAGTGCTGGTCACAAATGGAACGTCCTTGCCCGCGGCCTGGCTGATGAATGCCGCAGCATCGGCAAAAGAATAATCTTTGGGCCCAGCGATATACTGAACGGAATGGTCCGTAAAATCCAGTGCCAACAAGCGTTGAGCAGCTACCTCCGCAATGTCGCTGGTGTGGACGAAGTTGAATTTGAAATCAGCTGGCAGCGGCTGTGCAATGACGCCCATGTGTTTGATCATGTCCAATACGCCGTACAGGTTTTGGTAAAAATAACCGGGACGCAGGTGCAGGACATTCAATCCGGGAATGGTGTTGAGCATTTGTTCCAGGTAAAACAAGCCACTTACCGGTCCCGCACCTTCCGGTAAATGAGCACCCATGGAACTAAGATTGACCACATAAGGCACTTTGGCACTGTGCAGCGCCAGGGCAATTGAGGTAGCAATTTGAACCTGATACGTCCGCCAATGCGCTACATCCCATTTGGGTGGAACCAAGCTGTAAACGGCCGTAGCACCCGTGAATGTTTTGGTCAAAAAGGCAGTATCGTGCAGGTCACCTACGGCCAATTTTGCACCTTTAGCCACCAGGTCTTCGGCTTTTGAGGCGTCGCGACTTACGATGGTTACGGCTTTGCCTGCGGCTAGCAGGGTTTCGGTGATGTGTTTTCCGGTGTGTCCGGTTCCTCCAAGAATTACGTACATGGTTTAATGGTTTGTCGTAAAGAAAATATTGATTCATACATACTGGTTGGTATGTATTTGTTGCTAAAAAAAAGCAACTATTGTTGCTGTGTTGAGGTCGTAGAGCCGTAATGCATCATGTTTCTAGACTCGATACAATTCCAAATAATTCACCAACTGTTGAATATTGCTTTGAAAACTGGCTATACTCCTTTGTACTTTGGCTACGCTGTACGCACCTTCCATGCTGGCAACCATGAAGGCAGCTACTGTGGCACAATCCGTACCTGCTTTTACCTGACCTTTATTGATTCCATGTTCAAGGGCGTGGGTGCTAAAATTGATCATGCTGTCCATGACAACTTTCAGTCGCTGGCGAAAATTCTCATTGATCGGCGACATTTCCTGTACGAGGTTGTTCAAGGGGCAGCCCAAATGGATGTCATCAGGGGTGGCTTTGTTGGCCAATTCCTGTAAGTGTGCTTGCAACAAGTCGATCGGATGCCCTTTGGTTTCTTCCAAACTGCGGAAAAAGGCCAAGTAAGAAGGCTCAATGATTTCTTCAATCACCGCCAATCCAATCGCATCCTTACTCGGGAAATAATGGTACAAAGCCCCCTTGGTGATGCCTAAATCGGCAATTACCCGGTCAGCGCGCAAGCCCTGGAATCCGTTTTTGTGGATATCCTGAAACATGCGGCCGAGGATGCGTTCGCGAGTATCTGTTGCGTTCATAGCGCAAAGATATACATACTGGTTGGTATGTGCAAGAGGTAGGTCAACTTTTTTATTAAATTTTCCTTTGATTAATTTTGGCTATCGTAAGTTAACGGATTAGATGCACAGATTCTTGGTAGTAGAATTGCATAATTTTGTTTTTCTTTGAAGCTTCCCTGAATAAAAGATATATTGATGTATTTCAGAACATTAGTAGTCATATTTCTATTTTTATGGATAATACCATTGATCGCCCAGCAGGGTTACACTGCAGATATACGGCTGTATACGACGGAACAAGGACTTTCAGATAACCACGTTTATCAATGTTTTCAAGATCGCAGGGGGGTAATGTGGCTGCTGAGTGAAACTGGGCTTACTCGTTTTGACGGCAAACAATTCAAATTAATGGTGAATGAGCGGTTTAATCTCGATTACACCAAAAATGAAATCTGTTTTGAAGACTCAGATGGGGACTTGTGGATCAGCAGTTATGGCGAGAAGAACAAAATTGAGTACACCCTTGTCAATACCATTACGGGTAAAATCCGCACTGCGCAACAAAAATTAGGGAAATTATTGCCTCCAAATGCGCTGCACATTAAATACGGAGGAAGCGGAAGCTTCTGGATCACCACTACAGCAGGTGAATTGCTTAAAATCACTCCAGGAAAACCAACCAAGCGTATTCACCACCAGCAGGGCAGCATTTTTTCCATTCTCGCCGTAGACAGTGTTCGCCAGTCTATTTGGTTGGAAGACGGTTCTTATGATGAGGAGTATAAGTTGATCAATCAGCAGGGGAAAACCATCTGTACACACAAGATCGCTTCACTGCAAAACGGGCTGCTGGACAAAAAAGGCGTTTTTCGCTTTTATACTTTACACAATCTGGGTTTTATCTCTCCGGACGGAAAACTACAACAGCAACCCATTCAACAGCAACTATTGACCTTTCAAAGTCACCATCAACGCGAATATGAATTACCGCTGGCTTTTGATCCTAACTCTAATCATTACTGGCTTTTGTACGCCAATCAATTGCATGTTTTAGATCAGCGTAAAGGCCATTTGTTCTCTGCTACCGACAACAACTATAAACTAAGACCTAAAAGTGCCTATTCTATTTTTGTTGACCGACAGGGGATCGGTTGGGTTTGCTCTATTGAAGGTTTGTACAAGGTCAAACTCAATCCGCAACGCTTCCAACGATTGCTTTGGGAAAACCCCGATGAAGTAAACAATCCTGTGCAGTTGTCTTGTCGTGGAATTGTAAAAGATGAAAAATCCGCTACCTTGTATGTCAATGTATCTGCCTGCTTGTGGAGTGTCAAAGGAACCGAAGAGCGTAAGATTTTTTGTAGAGAAAATGCCATTTATGCGCTTGCCCAAGATGAAGCAGGAGCCATTTGGATGGGGAGCGAGGCTTTACACCGCTATCAACCAGCCAAGGAAGCAACAGAAACAATGAGTGCTAAAATACCGCTTGATTATTCGATTGCATGGGCACTTAAACCACAGCAAAAACGCTTGTGGCTGGGTTTAAACAACGGGCTGGCTTATCTTGATAAAGCATCAGGAAAAATTGAATTTATTGATCAAAAAAAGAGCCACCCGGCTTTGCAGGATGCAATCATTCATTCCATCATCACTACAAGCCATCAACAGTTGTGGTTATTGACGGAAAAAGGCCTATTCCATTTTGATCCGCAAAAAGGCATCCTGGCCCGTTATTGGACTGGAGGCAAGGGCAAGTATTATTTGCCTGTTGAAAACCTCAGGACAGGCCATCAGGATAAAAAAGGCAACTGGTGGCTGGCTACTGCCGAAGGATTGCTCCGCTGGAACCCTGCAAAAGGGTTAACTCGAGTGTTTACTACCGCTGACGGTTTGTCCAATAACAATATATATGCCGCTTATGCGGATGCGTACGGCTATCTGTGGCTGAGCAGTGACCGGGGCATCATTCAGTTCCACATGGGCAGCGGGAAAACGCGCTCTTTTTTGCCTCAAGATGGCATCACCCACCAGGAATTTAATAGAATTTCCCATTTTCAGGACAAAGATGGGCGCATTTATTTTGGAAGCCTGAACGGGGTAACAGCATTTCATCCCCGCGAATTTCACCAGGATTTTCACCAGGCCCCTAACATTCCCTTGATTTTGACCAGCGCACATTTGTTTTCTCAGCCACGCAATGCGCTACAAGATGCTGAGTTGGATTATTATCAAAGCGGTAAAATCATTTTTAAACCATCTCATCATTACCTGACCCTGCGCTTTGCACTGCTTGATTATACCGCACCCCAATCCACGCAGTACGAATACCGCATTGAAGGTTTGGGCAATCGCTGGGCACCTTGCCCTGGGGGAATGCTCCAGTTGGCCGGTTTGCCTTATGGTTATTTCAAGTTGATTATTCGGGCTAAAACGGCCAATGGCTTGTATTCACGGGAACTATTGTCGATTCCGATTCAGGTGCTTAGACCTTATTATTTGCAGTTATGGTTTTTGACTTTGTTTAGCCTGTTGTTATTGGGGTCGACTATTGGTTTTTTTCGCTACCGCAATCAATGGTTAAAAAACCGCAAAGCAGAGTTGGAAAAAGAGGTAGCGCTGCAAACTGAAAAAATCCGCGAAGACAAGGCCATCATTGAGCAGCAGGCTACCCAATTGATCAGGCTAGACGAAGCCAAATCTCGTTTTTTTGCCAATGTTACCCATGAGCTGCGCACGCCACTCACCTTAATTTTAGGGCCAATCAACACGGTATTGGAAACAAAAACGCTCGATCAGCGCAATGCTGATTTGTTGCAGATGGCCAGGCAACACAGTGAGGTGCTATTGGAAACCATCAATGATTTATTGGATCTAACCAAGCTCGAAGCAGGTAAAATGGATGCCCAAGAACGCCCGGTGTTGTTGTACCGCAAAGTTCGATTGCTACTTAGTGCATTTTTTGCACACGCTGAGCGGCAAAGCATCATCTTCCAACTAGATTACCGTGCCGATCATTTACTCCAGATTCAATTAGACGAACGACTTTTTTCCTTAATTCTTAATAATTTGTTGTCCAATGCTTTCAAATTTACAGAGCCAGGAGGAAACATCACTTTGCGGGTAATCGATCTGGCGCACAGCATTCAAATTGAGGTGGAGGATAGTGGCCGAGGCATTCATCCCGACGATTTACCGCTGGTGTTTGAGCGATATTTTCAGACCCAGCATGCTGGAACTGCTTTTGAAGGAGGTACCGGAATAGGGTTGTCGCTGGCCAAAGAATCCAGTAAGGTGATGGGGGCTACGTTGAGCGTAGTCAGTACTTGGGGGAAGGGTAGTGTGTTTACGTTGTGCTTTCCAAAAAAAGAAGTGTTTGGAACCATTAAAGAGGAAGAGCAAACCGAGCTCAATCAGTTGTTGCTTCAAGAACAAAGTACTGCATCCGTTGCGGATGGTTCATTGGCTGTTCCCGAAACATCCTCAACTGATGGGCAAGCCCGCATTTTATTGATTGAAGACAATCACGATTTACGGCAGTATTTGACTCAAATTCTAGCCGGAAAATACCAGGTCAGTACCCTCGGTAATGGTCGAGAAGCCCAAGTGAAGTTGGAGGAATGGATACCTGATTTAATCCTTTCAGACATCATGATGCCCATGATGGACGGGTTTCAATTTCTGGAATGGTTGAAGTCTAGTGAAAAACACGCCAGTATTCCCATCATTATGCTCACAGCACGTGCCGACTTAGGCGATAAACTCCGGGCACTGCGTACTGGAGTAGACGACTATCTGGTTAAACCTTTTGTGGAAGCCGAGTTGCTGGCGCGTATCCATAACCTGCTCCAGCGCCAACAAATGAGACGTGTTTATGTTGATCCAATCGTAGCGGAGCCTGGCAATTTACCCCTTGCGGGCAAGGTGAAAAAAGCTTTGGTGTTTACCGAAGCAGACAAGAAGTTGTTGGAAAACTTGGAAGAAACCATTTTACAGCACCTGCAGGATCCCGATTTTACGGTAAATGATCTTGCAAAAACATTATTGATGTCCCGCTCGGTTTTTTATACAGAGGTAGGGCGCTTGATCGGACTGACCCCCAATGAATACATCAATGAAATCAGGCTAAACCGGGCACGGGAAATTTTAAAATCCAAAGCTGGTGAGATTAGTATCAAAGAACTGGCGAGTTCGGTTGGGTTTCGTGACGAGAAGTATTTTTCCCGCCTGTTCAAACAACGTTACGGTGTTTTACCTTCTCAGATGCGTTGATTGGACAAACGTCTACTCTTTTATAGACGATTTTCTACCCTGATGTACAGTTGTCTATCCAATCTCGGACTGCTGTCTAGTAATTGCATTCTAGATTTGCAGGGTTGAAACATTGTTGGGATGTCGAGAAAGATCTAAAGTCTTTTGCGTACAAGAATGATAGCGCTCGATTGAGCTTAAAAACATAAAGAGGGAGTTAATATTTTAGCCCGGAGGGTATCCGCTGGCCAATGGTCGGTGGGTCCCTCTAGTTTTGTTTTAATGCGCCCGCTTTTTCACCATCCGGTGGATATTGTACATCAACCCAATCGCGACTACCATTGTCCCGGCCACTACATAGCCCAATTCCGGGTAATTTTCCAAATGACCATCTGCCGCCTGGTGCACGATCATGCCCGCAACACCAGAAGCAATACCCCCCGAAATTTGGGAAATGGAAGCGTTGATGCCCATAAATGCACCCCGATCGGCGGGGGCGGGTACTGCACTCACCAGTGCGGTAGAGGAAATCATCCGCGAAGTGATGCCAATAAACATAATCACACTCATCAAAATGATGATCCAGAGCGGAGTAACCCCAAAATTGCAATAAATGACCACAATGATGATGGTCAAGATCGACCCCGCTGTAAATACTTTCATACTGCCGACGGAATCGCTCAAACGTCCAATCAAAGGCCCGGCAATCATGGAACAAATGCCTGTGACCAGATAAATGATGGGCAATTGATCAAAAGTGACCCCCAGGTTATTGATTGAAAAAGTGCTTCCAAACGGCATCAACATGAATCCTCCCGTGGCCAATAAAACGGTGCCCGCAAAACCCTGTAAATAGCGTGGTTTGGAAATGGTTTCCCATAAATGACGGAAAGCCGAATTGTCTTTTTGCAAAGCCAGGTGGGCGTTGATGGGTTTTAAGCGTAGGAAAATCAGGATATAAATGGGGATACTGAGCACCACGATCAGCAAAAATGGCGCGTGCCAATCAAAGAGATTGGCAAAATACAAACCAACGGGCAAGCCCAAAACCTGACTGACTGCAAAAGCCATTTGTACAAAACCCATGACCCGACCACGCATTTCCAGGGGAAACAAATCGGTAATGATGGCAAAAACAATGGAACCAATGACCCCGCCGAAGATACCCGTAACAATACGCGCCATAAGCAGAAGGAAATAAGTAGGCGCAATTCCGCACAAAAAGGTACCCAGAATAAATCCGGCATAAAAGAACAGCAACAGGGTTTTGCGGTCAAAGCGGTCGGCAAAACCAGCCGCCAGAATTCCGGAAGCGCCGGCACTAAACGCATACGCCGAAACCACCAAGCCAAATTGGGCTGTGGTGATGTCCAGTTCTTCGAGCAATTGTGCGCCCAAAGGCGAAAGGACCATAAAATCAAGGATCAGGGTGAATTGCAGAATAGCCAGGATGGCTACCACAAACCACTGGTAAGGGTCAAATTTCAATAAAGCTGATGACATGTCAAATAGAGTGCTTAGGGGGCGATAAAAAAATAAATGTTCATTTTGCCATAGGATTAGATAAGTAAACGGTTCAATTTAAGTGTCTTATCTAATCCTATGGCTTGAAAAAAATGAACATTTATTTTTGCCCCACTACTAGGTGTTTTAATCGGGTAATTCTTCAATGAAGAAGCCCATACGTTGAACGGCCAAGATGATCTCTACCAGGTTATTTTTGTTGCTTACTGTACGCAAAATGTGGTCACAATCACTTAAGTCAACTGTGGCTCGAGTAACCAGGCCATCGGTTTTTAATTGGTTGCAAACGCGATTCGCTTCCTGGCGTTTGCCAATATTGGTTTTGAATACACCAATTTTGGGTGGAGTTGGCGATAGGGAAGCGGAAGATTTAGGGAAGACCACTGGTCTTTTAGCAAGCAGATACATCGAAGCCGTATTAATTGCTACAAATATAGTACGGTTTTGTATAAAGAACAAATATTTCGATCTAATTTTGATTTTATTGTGACGAAATCGATATATTTGTGGCATGAACAAGACTGTGCAAATCGTGAACGAATGGGGAGCTTTTGAAGCAGCACATCCCCATGCTGAGATTGAAGAGTTCTGTCGCTATTACTTGACGGCGCAACGCGCCAAACTGGAATTAGGGGAGAACTTTTCTGGTAAGGGAACGCCCCCTACTGCAGCTTCTTATTTGATGAAACTCATCGGATACATTGCCCGTTTGTTTGAATTGTACATTACCCGCGCAATGTCCGATGTGCCGGAAATCAAACAGGCTGAAGACTTTTATTTTTTGAACAACATTTCTCATTCAGGGGAATGCCGCAAAACGGAAGTTGCTCATCAGCAATTGTTGGGTGTTTCCACGGGCATCGATACCCTCAACCGCCTACTGGCTCATGGATTGATTGAAGAAAGAACTGACCCTAGCGACAAAAGGGCGCGTCTGGTAAGCGTTACGGAAAAAGGCATCAAAATCCTGCATGAATGTTACCGCCGTGCCGCAGTGGTCAATGACCTGATTTTTACTAACCTCAGTGAAGATGACCTCAAATTGTGTATCCAATTGTTGCGTGGCGTTGAAGCCAAACATTCGGCATTGGCTATTGACGTACGCGAATTGCCGATTGTAGAAATGTATGAAAAAGTATTGGGGCATAAACCAGATTCCTGTAAGGGGCGATGAAAAAATAAATGTTCATTTTGCCAAAGGATTAGATAAGTAAACGGTTCATTTCAAGTGCCTTAGCTAATCCTTTGGCCTAAAAAAAATGAACACTTATTTTTGCCCCACTGCTAAGCGTCATCCTGAATTTTGACCTACCTCAAAATTCAGGATGACTCACTTTTATTTAAACTAGTGCTTACATAGGTCTCCCCGAAATATACCCCTCCAAAGAAGACACCAAATTTTGGTATTGAGAGAGGATAGACCGGAATAAGTCAGTGGAAGATATCATCCCCAGCACGTTCTCCCCATCTACCACGGGCAAGTGGCGAAAATGCTTTTCCGTCATAATCGTCAAACACTCTTCAATTTTAGCCTGGGGAGATACAGTGAACACCGGTGATGTCATCAAATCTTTTACTAAGGATTCTCGGGAAAACTTTCCCTTGAGGATACCCCGTCGAGCATAGTCTCGTTCTGAAAAAATGCCAACCAATTTATCACCCTCCATCACCAATAAGGCGCCAATGTTGTGTTTCTCCAGCGCTTCCAATGCGCTGTATACAGAGGTGTCGGGAGAAACGGCCAGTATTTCGCTTTTGAGTTTACGATCCAAAATCTGTTGTACTTTCATGCTAGGTTAATTTGTGCTGCGCCAAGGATCAGCTTAATTTATCAATGATAGAAAGTTTTTGGGAAATGGAAAAGGCATTAAAGAAAAATTACTGAAATATGAACAGTTGATTAAAGAATAGCTGTATTTGCGTAAGCTTGGTTATCTTTCTTGGGCAAACAAACAAACCGATCGCAAATACATGTGTTTATGAAAAACCTGTTGATTTTGTTCCTGATTCTGAGCCTTGTATGCAGTTGGGCTCAAACTCCCGATCGCCTGATGTATTATACTCAACCCGCCAAACATTTTGAAGAATCCCTGGTATTGGGCAATGGCCGGATCGGCGCGGTAGTCCACGGAGGGATCAAATCCGACAAAATTTTCCTCAACGACGCTACCCTTTGGGCTGGAAGCCCTGTGGATCCAGATATGAACCCCACAGCTTATACACACTTGCCTGCCATTCGTGAAGCCCTCCGCCAGGAGGACTACCGTAAAGCCGACAGCCTCAATCGTCGCCATTTGCAAGGGAAATTCTCGGAGTCTTATGCTCCTTTAGGCACCTTGTACATCGACATGTCCCATGCCGAAGCGGCCAGCAATTACCGCCGCCAGCTCGATCTGAGCACCGCCATTTCTACCACCAGTTACCAGCAAGCCGGGGTAACATATACCCGTGAGTACTTCATTTCACATCCACAACAAGTCCTATTGATTCGGATGACTGTCAGTCAGCTGGGCAAATTGAGTTTTAACCTGCGCTTCAATAGCCTCTTGCGCCACCAGGTCAACACCAGTACGAATGTGCTCAACGCCAGTGGCCGTGCGCCTGCGCATGCCGAGCCGAGTTATCGCCGCGTTCCCGACCCCATTCAATACGACGATCAAAAAAGCATGCGCTTTTTATCCCTGGTCAAAATCATCAAAACCGATGGCAAAATCGTCAGAACCGACAGCACCATTGGCGTTCAGGGTGGAAAAGAGGCCATCATCATGGTTTCGATCGCCACCAGCTTCAACGGCTTTGATCAAAATCCCGCTTTGCATGGTAAAGATGAAGTGTCCCTGGCCAATGAATGGCTCAAAAAAGCTCAAATCATCAGCTATGCCACCATCAAAGCAGCCCACATCAAAGACCATCAACAGTTTTTCAATCGGGTACAATTCCAATTGGCGGGCCGCAGCAGCAACGCTGGACTGCCTACCGACGAACGCTTGAAACGTTTTGCCGAAGGTGCCAAAGATCCGGATTTGGAGCTCCTGTATTTCAACTTTGGGCGTTATTTGCTCATTGCGAGTTCACGTACGCCCCAGGTTCCAGCCAATTTGCAGGGTATTTGGAACCACCATTTGCAGCCACCCTGGAGCAGCAACTACACCATCAACATCAATACTGAAATGAACTACTGGCCTGCGGAATCGGGCAACCTCTCCGAATTGCACCAACCCTTGCTGGGCTTTTTGGGTAATCTGGCCAAAACAGGTGCGGTCACCGCCAAAACCTTTTACAATGCTGGCGGCTGGTGTGCAGCGCACAATACGGATATTTGGGCCATGAGCAACCCGGTAGGGCATTTTGGCCAAGGCTCTCCCAGTTGGGCCAACTGGAACATGGGCGGTGCCTGGTTGGCTACCCACCTCTGGGAGCATTTTGACTACACCCGTGATACAGTCTGGTTAAAAACCTACGGCTATGGATTGATGAAAGGAGCCGCCCAATTTTGTTTGGATGTATTGGTCGACGATGGCAAGGGCCATCTCGTTACTTCACCTTCTACTTCACCGGAGAACATCTTCATCACGCCAACCGGTTACAAAGGCGCTACACTTTACGGTGCCACCGCGGATTTGGGCATGATCCGTGAATTGTTTTTGCAAACCATTGCTGCGGCAAAAACGCTCGTGCAGGATGTCGATTTTCAACAACAACTCGAAGCATCCTTGAGCAAATTGTATCCCTACCAAATCAGCAAAAAGGGCCACCTGCAAGAATGGTACCACGATTGGGAAGACGAAGATCCCAAACACCGCCACCAGTCGCACCTCTTTGGTTTGTACCCAGGAAACCACATCAGCGTGGATCAAACCCCGGAACTGGCGGCAGCCTGCAAACAAACCCTGGAGGTGAAAGGGGATGAAACCACCGGTTGGTCCAAAGGCTGGCGTACCAATCTTTGGGCTCGCCTGCACGATGGCAACCGCACCTACAAAATGTACCGCGAACTGATGCGCTTCGTAGATCCCAATCCAGAAACCCGTTACAACGGCGGCGGCGGCGCTTATCCCAACCTCATGGATGCCCACCCGCCTTTCCAAATTGATGGCAATTTTGGCGGCACAGCCGCGGTATTGGAAATGTTGGTGCAATCGCGCAGTGAAGAAATTACTTTATTGCCTGCCTTGCCCGATGCTTGGGCCACAGGTTCCGTGCGTGGCGTATGCGCTCGGGGAGGTTTTGTACTGAATCTCACCTGGAGCGCCGGAAAGTTGACCAAAACGGAGATTAGCTCCGCGCGAGGAGGAAAAACCAAGGTGGTATATGCGGGAAAAACGCAAGAAGTAGTGTTGAAAAAAGCAGAAAAAAAGGCGCTGGTTTGGTAATACCTGGATGATTGGCTTTGTTCGTCTTCGATGTCAGGTGGGTCGAATAAAATAAAAAGGGGTTCCCGAACTCACTCATGGAACCCCTACATTCTTAATTACCAATCTTAAACATTAATTCTTCTTCAAGGTATAGCTGTAATTGCCCCCAACACTCAAATTGAGCGTAACGGTATAGTTTCCGGCCACGGCCACTTTGATGTTGTCGCCTCCATAATCCAGCAAACCATCGGCTTTGGTGTCACCCAAATTGATGCCCCAGTCGTCGTTGGCGCGGAACTTGATTTCATCAGCCTTCAGGTCCAAGGTTACGGACCAGGTGCCCTTTGCTGCATCGTAGGTCAGGTCGGTATCAGAATCCCAACCTCCCGGCGTACCCGAACCAATCAAGCCCCAGCTGGTTTTGATGGCGTCCCAACTCTTGTCGTTCAAGTCCGCTTTGAGCAAATAATACCCCGCACTGGCCACTTTGAAATTGTTACCAGGAGAAGCAATTTTTTTGCTACTGCCATCACCTTCATCGCCAAAAACACCATTGTTCCAGTTGGGCGCATCGGTCATTTTAAATTCCGAAGCATCGCCGAAGTACACATACCCTTCGTAGATTTTGTTGTCCTTCACCGATGCGAGTTTCGCAGCTCTTTCCGGTGCCCAACCCTGGTAGCCACCCGGTACATACAAAGAAGGGTACTCGATGATCACCAAATAGGGCGTTGCTGAAAGCGATGCACTGGCTGAAGCCAAGGTGGGCACCAATGCACTCACTGCGGCTTTTACCCGTACATCCAGTTGTCCCAGACTATTGGGTGCGATCCCCAGGCGCAGCAGCGCAGTATTCAGATCAGCAACTGAGTATGATTTACTTAGGGCTGCACCAGCGTTGAATTCAATGGGCTCTTTGAAATCTGTCCCTTTTTTGGCCAACTGCAAGGTATAAGTTACCCCCGCTGGATAATTGAAATCCGCCGCAGACCAGGAGAATTTCACCGCCTCTTTGCTGGCATCTTCAATTTTTAGTACCGGAGTAGCCGTTGAGGCAGTCAGTACGGGCGCGGCACCAGGCAGCACTACCAGGCGCTCTTCATCCTTTTCACAACTCAGTACAGCCATGATGAGGATGACAGGAAATATTTTTGAAAACCAATTTTTCATGGTCGATTTTTTTAAAGTTGAAAAGTTGAAAAGTTGAAAAGTTGA
>ENA-UOWO01001660-UOWO01001660.1-activated-sludge-metagenome-genome-assembly--contig:-NODE-1660-length-29049-cov-11.493585_pt1 | contig 29049 bp, 25 predicted proteins | sample MGYA00238148_ERZ761564 | MGnify/ENA primary metagenome ERZ761564 (study PRJEB28885, sample SAMN05720194) | activated sludge metagenome | isolation source: Anaerobic digester | place: USA...
AGATGGACGGCATGGAAAAGATCATGCTGGGCATGACAGACTTGAAAATGGTCCGGTCAGTTTGTATCAAGTGACAAAAATGACCTGACAAAAATGTCAGATCAGAGTCCGAAAACATCAAAAAGGGCCCATTTCACTCGGGTTTTTAAGGTTTCAGCCTGTTATCAGGGCCTAAACATGTTGGCACGCTCCCTGCAATAAGTCCTTGCTAGGTTTTCATTTCGTGTTTTTTCCAAGGAGTATTTTTATGAAGCGTTCTGTTCAAAAGGGTTTCACCCTGATCGAGTTGATGATCGTTGTGGCGATTATTGGTATTCTGGCCGCGGTGGCTTTGCCTGCCTATCAGGATTACACCAAGCGGGCGAAGATGTCCGAAGTGGTTTTGGCTGCATCCGCCTGCCGCACGTCTATTACTGAAGTTTTCCAGACCAATTCAGCTGCCAGCTTGCCTACCGCTGGTAATTGGGGTTGCGAGAATTCGGTTTCGCAATCTAAGTATGTTGCAACGGTTGCAACTGATGCCAATGGTGGTGTGATCGTTACGACCCAAGGTTTTGGCGATACTGCGATCGATGGATTAACAGTTAGCTTGGTGCCAACGGCCGCTGGCGGTGCTGCAATCACGAGTTCAGCGCCACTCTCTCAGTGGATTTGTGGTAACGCAGCAGTTATCAACGGCGGTACGGCAAGGACTACCGTCCCTTCCAAGTTCTTGCCTGGTTCTTGCCGCGGCGTCTGATCTTGATAAATTGGCTTTCTTTTCTAAAAACGCCCCATCCGGGGCGTTTTTCTTTTTCTGGGTTCAACGTTGCCGTTAGCGTTCTGTTGTCGGCAGTTCTTTTGCTGTTGGCATGGCTGCAGCCCTTTCATTCCTTGCCATGGGTTAGCTGGCACAGTGAAATCCTGGCTTTTTTGGCGGTAGTGCTTCTGAGTTGGAGTGGTCTGCTAAACGTTGTGAAACAAGCCTCCCCAACACCGATTGCTCTACCTGTCAGCGCCTTTCCCTTCCTTGCCCTGACCTTGGTGGCCTGGTTTCAGGCTGCCACTGGCCTGCTTGCCTTTCGTGGCGATGCGATGGTACTTACTGGATACCTGGGAGTTTGCGTTGCATGTTTGACCTTAGGACGCGCTGGAAGTAGGGATCAAAGTTCCTACGCAGTGCTTGCAATCACGGTTTTGTTAGCGGCATTCGGATCGACGATCGTTGCGCTTGCCCAGACGTTCGAGCTGTGGGAATCATCTCTGTGGATCAATCGCATGTTTACTTTGCGTAGAGCCGGCGCCAATCTCGGACAGCCCAACCAATTGGCCACGCTGATTTTGATGGGCTTGGGCAGTTTGTTGTTTTTGTTTGAGTCGAGGAAAGTGGGATCAATGCTTTCCGTTTTTATTATCATTCCGCTGATTCTCGGATTGGCCATTTGTGAATCCCGTACCAGTTTATTGACTTTTGGCGTGCTGACGATCTGGTGGTTTGCCAAGCGGAAGTCTCTGAACCTACGGCTATCGTCGTGGGCAGTCGCATTGGCTGTCATCGGATTTATGGGCCTGTTCTGGACAGTTCCATTGCTGCTGAATGAAATTCAGCAAATGAGTGGGGTTGGTGGTGAGGTAAATACCGCTGTAGGGACGCGCTGGGTGGTATGGCCACAACTAGTGGCGGCCATACTTCAGCGCCCATGGTGGGGGTGGGGTTTGGGGCAGGTAGCAACTGCCCAAAATGCTTCAGTCCATGCATATAGCAGCAGCGAATCATTTACCTACAGTCACAATATCCTGCTGGATATTGCCTTGGGAGTCGGGCTGCCCATTGCCGGCCTTCTACTATTGGTAAGTTTGATTTGGCTCTGGCGTCGAATACTTCGGATCAAGCAATTGGCATCCTGGTATTGTGTCGCCTTGATACTGCCCGTTGCGGTCCATTCCATGCTGGAATTTCCATTTGCGTATGCGTACTTCCTGGTACCCGTCATGCTTGCGGTGGGCATGTTGGATGGGCAGCTGAGCCCCAGGCCAATGGTGAAATTCGGGGCGAAACCGATGGCAGGGATTCTGCTCGTCGCAACCTTTTTGGTCATGTGGTCAATTGTCGAGTATTTTGCAATCGAAGAAGACTTTAGAGTGGTCCGATTTGAGGCGCTTCAAGTCGGAAAAACCCCAGATAGTTATACGAGTCCTAACGTTCTGTTGCTTACCCAGCTGGGCGCTTTATTAACAGGTGGTCGAATCGTACCCAAACCAGGAATGCTTGAGCAGGAACTGCAGTTGGCGAGAGAGGTTGCATTGCGATACCCTTGGCCTGCGACACAAAATCGCTACGCGCTGTCACTCGCCCTGAACGGTCAGCCGAACGAGGCTATTCGTCAGTTGCGCGTTATGCGCATCCTGCATGGCGAAACAAATTATGGACCAATCAGGCAGTACTGGCTGAATCTTGCGCGCGAAAAGTACCCCCAACTCGGGGAATTGAACCTACCTTAAACGAGTAGGTCAAGCACGTGGATCCAAAGAAGTTGTCCCATATCAAGGTATCGCTGGCACTATTGATTGCGGTATCAGTTCCATGGCTAAACCCGTTTTCCACGGGGCCGTCTGCTTCGACCGTACAGAGTCTGCTGTCCGGCTTGTGTTTGGCCATTTTGTTGTTTGTGTGGACGCAACAAGGTAATCGTTTGGACGTACTGGCGGCTGGTTCTTGGCTTGCCGTCAGCCTGGCAAGTTGCGCTATGGGCTTGCTTCAATATTTTGACCTTGTTACCACGCTAAAACCTTGGATAAATGGCGCTTCGATAGGCGAAGCTTTCGCGAACCTGCGTCAGCGCAACCAGTTCGCGACATTGACGAACATCGGCCTGGTGGCCCTGATCCGGTTTGGGTTAGCCCAGCCGTTTCATGTATCGAAAGTCCAAACAGACCCGGCCGGTAAAAATATTGGCAACTTATGGTTGTTGGCCTTGTTTGTCCCTAGTGCCACCTTACTTGCTACGGGCAATGCAGCCTCCTCTTCCCGCACTGGCTTGGCGCAATTGGTTTTGGTAGGGCTGATTGCCTGGGGCTGGGGTCAGGCGCGAAACCCCCGCGTTCGTCTCGTGCTCATTGTTGCAGCTGTTACCTACGCTGTCGCAGCGTTTGCTCTGCCTCGTCTGATTGGCCTTGACCCAGCCAGTCATGGCATTGCAGCCCGGCTACAGGACGGCGGCATGAATTGTGCCAGCCGTTTGACGTTGTGGCGCAACGTGCTACATTTGATCGCGGAAAAACCTTGGACAGGCTGGGGCTGGGGCGAACTGGACTACGCGCACTTCGTCACCCTGTACCCCGGCCCCCGGTTTTGCGAGATTCTGGATAACGCCCACAACTTGCCCCTACATCTGGCAGTGGAGCTAGGGTTGCCGGTTGCCGCGCTGATTTGTGGCGTGGTTGGCTGGCTGGTTATCCGCGCCAAACCCTGGAGGGCGATCGATGCGACCCGCCAGATGGCATGGGCGGTACTGGCGCTCATCATGTTGCACTCCATGCTGGAGTACCCATTGTGGTACGGGCCATTTCAGATGACGTTTGCTTTGTGCGTGTGGCTGATTTGGCGTAAGCCCAAGGCGGCGCTTTTACCTTTAGCCCGTCGCATCGCGGCGGTGGCAGCGTCGGTCTTGATGGCGGCTACATCCTATGCTGCCTGGGACTATTACCGTATCAGTGAAATCTATCTGGCTCCCGAGGAGCGCTCAGAAACCTATCGGGACAACACTCTCGAAAAACTCAAGGCGTCGTGGCTGTTCAGCGACCAGGTTCGTTTCGCTGAACTCACCACCGCTGAGCTGACGCCAGACAATGCCGTGCAAATCAACACACTGGCCAAGGAGGTGATGCACTTTTCCCCTGAGGCGCGCGTGGTGCAAAAAGTGGTTGAGAGCGCCGTCATGTTGGGGCGCAGTGACGAGGCGCTGTACTTCATGCAGCGTTTCAAAGCTGCCTATCCGCAAGACTACGACCGATGGGCTTCAGAGAACGCCAGTGCACCCCGCTGAACGTTGAAAAGGCCTTAAGCGGCTTTAAAGCTTCCGGACTTGCCACCGTGTTTTTCGAGCAGCTTGACGTCGTTGATGGTCATGCCACGGTCCACGGCCTTGCACATGTCATAAATTGTGAGCAACGCCACCTGCACAGCGGTGAGAGCTTCCATCTCTACCCCGGTTGGGCCGACAGTCTCAACCGTTGCAGTACATAATATATGGCTAGTCGTCGCCAAATCTGCGCTGATAGCTACAAAATCCATAGCAACATGCGTCAAAGCTAGTGGATGGCACAACGGAATCAGATCGCTTGCTTTCTTGGCGGCCTGGATACCTGCAATGCGGGCTATGCCAAGCACATCACCTTTCTTGGCGGTGCCAGCCTCGATAATCGCCAGCGTGGCTGGCAACATCTCTATGCGCCCGCCGGCCACAGCGATGCGATGGGTACTGTCTTTGCCGGCCACGTCCACCATATGGGCTTGGCCGTGGGCGTCAAAATGGGTGAGTGCGCTCATCGGTAAATTAACTTTACAAAACGTTTATGTACGCTGGGCATCATACGATCATGATAAACACAACCCACGATTTCTGGATTGAGGTCGTGGGCTTCATGCCATTAGGTTTATTTTGAAGAAAAAAAGCCAGTCAAATAGAACTCCAGCCCTCGCCAGCTATGTGCGAGCAGCTACTACATTAATAGCAATTTGGGGTTTGTCCAGCCCGCTGTCTCAAGCGCAACCAGCTGCGGTCGCCGGTAGCGGCACAGCCGTCCCCGCCACTACCACCGGTTCCCAACTCCCACACCTGGGCGATGGTAGCGAGATGACCAGCAGCGCCGAGCGGCGGTTGGGCGACAAGATTGCCCGCGAGCTGTACCGGGATCCGGATTACATCGACGACCCCGTTATTGTTGAATATGTGCAGGCAATCTGGCAGCCTCTGCTGACTTCTGCACGCGCCCGGGGTGACTTGCAGCCAGAACTGGACCAGCGTTTCGCGTGGGAGATATTTCTGGGGCGAGACCGCACCATCAATGCGTTTGCCCTGCCAGGAGGTTATTTTGGCCTGCACCTGGGCTTGGTTGGCGTGGTCACCAGCCGCGACGAGCTGGCCTCCGTTCTTGCGCATGAGCTTAGCCACGTCACCCAGCGGCATATTTCGCGGTTGATCTCCAAACAAAGCGCACAGACCCCGTGGCTGATTGGCGCGATGATTCTGGGCGCTCTGGCAGCGAGCAAAAACCCGGAGGCGGCGAACGCCATGATCGTGGGCGGGCAAGCAGTTGCAGCGCAAAACCAGCTTAATTTTTCGCGCGACATGGAGCGTGAGGCTGACCGCACAGGCTTTGGCGTTATGGCGCAAGCAGGTTTCGAGACGCGCGCTTTTGTGAGCATGTTTGACAAGCTGCAGCAGTCTGCCCGATTGAACGACAACGGCTCGTTCCCATACTTGCGCAGCCACCCGCTCACAACCGAGCGCATCGCCGACATGCAGGCGCGCCAGCCTGCCGGGGCATCTACAACACCCGCTGTGGCGACACTGGAGCACGCCATGGTGGCGGCCCGTGCCCGCGTGTTGTCCAACGCGGGGGTTGATGCCCTGCGCGCCTGGAGCACCGACGCCGATAGCAAAAACCTGTTGGGTACTGCTGCGCCCCGGCAAGCTGCAGCGCTGTACGGAGCGACCCTGGCCGCAACCCGATTGAGGGACTTCACTCAGGCAGAAAACCTGCTGGGCCGATTGACTGAGTTGACCCGTACCGATGCACCGGCTACCCGTCTAACGCGTCTGTTGGCCGCTGAACTGGCGCTGGCTGCGGGTGATGTCCGTCGTGCTGCATCCATGTTGACGGCCACAGCCACAGGCCGACCCGATCTGTTTTTATGGTCGCAGGCTGCAATGCGATCTGGGCAGGCCAATGCTGCCGCGCAGCGCCTTCAAACCTGGGTGGCCACGCATCCCCGGGACTCTGGGGCCTGGCAGTTGCTGTCGGTAGCCCATGCGACGCAAGGACAAACCTTGCGCGCCATTCGGGCGGATGCCGAAGCAAAGGTAATCCAGATGGATTACGCGGCTGCTGCCGAACGACTCAAGGCTGCTCAAGAGCAGGTGCGCAGCGCCAAACCCGGTGCAGGTGTCGACCACATCGAGGCGTCGATCATCGACACCCGGGCCCGGGAAGTGCAGGTGTTACTTCGAGAACAGGCGCTCGAGCGCTGATTCAATCACGATACCCATGGCTGAATAAATCAGCGAGCCCAGCAGCGCCGCGCCAAAGCCACGCACCTGAAAACCTTCCAGTACGCTGGCTGCTGCCCAGAACATCAGGGCGTTGATGACAAACAGGAACAGCCCCAGCGTGACCACGGTGACGGGCAAGGTCAGCACAATCAGCAGTGGCCGCAAAATCGTATTGAACAGCCCCAGCACAAATGCAGCAATCAGCGCAGACGTGAAGCTGGTGACTTGCACTCCGTTGTAGAGGTACGCCACAGCCAGAAGGGCGGCGGCGCTGAGCAGCCATTTAGCAATGAGTTTCATGCCCGCAGCATATCACCGCGGCCCGAAACCTGTACAGCCCGAGACCGGGCCGGTTACGGGGCAGATTCAGTCGCTGGCCAGAACCAGCAGCGCTCCCATGCCCGCCACTGCTCCCGGCACGCTCCAGCGGCTGTCGTGGCCGGTGGGTTGGTCTTTGGTGACCGGTGGCAGATCCTGGCCGAATTTTGCATGCCGGGCATCCAGTACGCGGGCTCCCCGGTATTGCGCAAGCAGGCGCTCAGTCAGAGTGGGCAACGGGCCTTTCGCAACCACCGTTGTTACCGCGTCGCCCTGGGCTTTGAGTGCTGGCACGATCTGAGCAAACAACTTCTCGCTCCAGCTGGCGCGCCAGCTCTCACGGGCGCTGTGGCTCACCCATTTGCTGACGTGTCGTGTCATGCGAGGCGCACAGGCTACTAGCACCCACTGGGTTGTCTGCCCTTCGGTGTTGGCCTGGGTGACATTTTTCATGGGAACCAGTTGTTGCAATGCGTGTTCGGCGTCGTCGAGGTAAACAATGATCTTGTCCATGATGTGTTCCTTTAAAGTATGAAAAGTTGAGAACGGGGTGAAACAAGGGAGAAAGGTCAGGCAGCCTGCTGGTTTTGCTGGCTGTCGTCGTCACGCTGAAGATTGCGACGGGCTGTCCACCAGCCTGCGGCCAGTACACCAGCCACTGCCACAGCGTAGGTAGCCCAGCGTGCAGCGGTGTGAACAAACTCTGGTGGATCAAACACGCCGTCCAGTAGGGGCTCATTGACAATCATCTTGGCCGCAGTGAAGGCCAGTACGCCGGCGCCGAGCTGGATGATGGCGGGGAATCGCTCCACCAGTTTGAGCACCACCGAGCTGCCAAATACCACGATTGGCACGCTGATCAGCAGGCCGATGATGACGAGGTCAAACGCGCCGTGGGCAGCACCCGCCACGCCCAGCACGTTGTCAACGCCCATCAGGGCGTCGGCGACCACAATGGTTTTCATGGCCCCCCAGAACGTGTTGCTGACCGGTCCGCTGTGCTCATTGCCGCCGTCGTCGGCCAGCAGCTTGTAGGCGATCCACATCAGCCCCAGACCACCTACCAGCATGAGCCCCGGGATATTGAGCAGCCACACCACCCCGATCGTCATGACGGAGCGCACGGCGATCGCACCGACAGTGCCCCAGACGATGGCTTTGCGTTTAAGTTTGTCGGGCAGATGGCGAGCAGCCAGCGCGATCACGATGGCGTTGTCACCAGCCAGTACGAGGTCAATGAGGATGATGGCCAGCAACGCCGACCACCAGGGGGCGGAAAGAAATTCCATGACAGTGAGTTCTCCGAGTCGTTTCGATTAACAACCCGTGATGAATCAGTCAGTGGAGATCAGGCGGTATGGAAATACTGCCAGAAACGCCTCGACTGAACCCACTACGGGCTCCAATCGAAGGTCTGGCTCGACATGGAATCATGCGATATGTGCCCAACAAGCCGGAAGCTGTACATGTTTTGTATTGCTTCGTAATGACGACTTGCCGATACCTCCTGCAACGATGCCCGTTTTCGGTCACCTCCCTGTGCTGCAAGAAGCGGGAGCTACTCCCCTTCGTGAACGAATTGAAACACAGCTGGCTTAAACCCTGCAAGTCTTATGGCTTTGGGGGCGCTATCATGCCTCTCCCTCACTCCCTGTGTATCCCCGTTACAACGCATCGCATGGCTGGCATTCACATCACCGATATAGAGTCGGCCATCAATTACTGGCGCGACAAAAAGCCGTCGCCCGACGGGTTTTCGCTGGAGCCGGAGATCCGTGCGCTGGCCGAGGTGTACGCGCTAATGATTTTTTATCACGAGGTGGAGGGGGACGAGTTCTCTTTTCCTGCGCAAGCTATGGCAGCCTGGCTGACCTGGTATGAAACCACGCCCGACACCCCCTGCATTGCCATCTGCTCCACCAGCCAGGGTGACGAGATGTGCAAAGGCTGTGGCCGCACGTTTGCGGAGGTGCAGTACTGGACCGAGATGCGCCCGGTAGAAAAACGCCAGACCTGGCGGCGCATCTCGATGGACGGCACCTCTTGGCGGTTCAATAAATATGCAGAGCGGGCCGCCGAAAAGTCTGCGGAATTGCCACAAAAAAAATAGCTACTCACGCATGATGGACGAGGGCTGGAGGCCTGAAAAGGCATCCAAAAGCGGGTTATTTCCAGCGCAGCGGCTCTATGTCTACCGTATTCGTGCCGTCACCCAGCATCAGCACGCCTTCCTGAATCGTGGCCTGCAGCTGCATGCTGCGCTGGGCCAGTGCGATGAGGGCTTTGGAAGTGTCTGCCGGCACCCGGTACACGCGCAGGTTTTGTGGCCGCGAGAGCTTGCTTTCCATCGTGCGCCACCAGATCTCGGCCGAGCTGCTGAAGCAATACAGCACCACCTCGTCGGCTTTGCCACAGGCCTTGATGAGCGGCTTGTCTTCGGGCTGGCCCACTTCGATCCACAGACGCGTCTGGCCGGTGAAGTCGCGCAACCACACATCGGGCTCGTCGGGGTCAGACAGACCCGCGCCAAAGGCCAGCGTGCCGTCGCCGCCGCACACGGTTTGCAGCTTGTGTGCCTGCAGTGCCAGCGCAGCCAGGCGAACCATCATGCGTTCGTCCGTCTCGCTCGGGTGGCGTGCCAGCGTCAGCGTGTGGTCTGCGTAGTAGCTGTTGTCAATATCCGCAATTTGCAGACTGGCTTTGAAGATGGTGGATTTGAGGGCCATCAGACTCGCCGCGCGAGTTCAGCCGCTATCCCGATGTAGCTGGCTGGCGTCATCGCCATCAGGCGCTGTTTCTCGGTTTCGGGAATCGCCAGATTCGCGATGAAGCCCTGCATCAGCTCACGTGTCATCGGCTCGCCGCGGGTGAACTTCTTCAGCTGTTCATACGGCTGTGGCAGGCCAAAGCGACGCATTACGGTCTGGATCGGCTCGGCCATCACTTCCCAGGACGCGTCTAGATCGGCTGCAATCGCGCCCTCGTTGATCTCCAGTTTGCCCAGGCCCGTGTTCAGCGACTGGTACGCCAGCACGGCGTACCCGAGCGCCACACCCATGTTGCGCAGCACCGTGCTGTCGGTCAGGTCACGCTGCCAGCGGCTGATGGGCAGCTTTTCGCTCAGGTGGCGCAGCATGGCGTTGGCCAGGCCAAGGTTACCCTCGGCGTTTTCAAAATCAATCGGGTTGACCTTGTGCGGCATGGTGGAGGAACCCACTTCGCCATCCTTGAGTTTTTGCTTGAAGTAGCCGAGGGACACATAACCCCAGACGTCGCGCGACCAGTCAATCAGGATGGTGTTGGCACGGGCCACGGCATCGAACAGCTCGGCCATGTAGTCATGCGGCTCGATCTGGATGCTGAAGGGCTGGAAGGTGAGCCCCAGGCCCAGCGGCTCGGGAGTCTCCACCACGCGTTTACTGAAAGCTTCCCAGTCGTAATCGGGCCAGGCCGACAAGTGGGCGTTGTAATTGCCCACTGCACCATTCATCTTGGCCAGAATCTTGATGCTGGCGATGCGGTCAGACGCCGTTTGCAGCCGCACCACCACGTTGGCGATTTCCTTGCCCACGGTCGTGGGGCTGGCGGTCTGGCCGTGCGTACGGCTGAGCATGGGCACATCGGCAAAGGCGTGTGCCATCTCGCGCAGTTTGAGCAGCAGCCGGTCCAGCGCGGGCAGCAACACCACGTCGCGAGCAGAGCGCAGTTGCAGCGCGTGGCTGGTGTTGTTGATGTCCTCGCTGGTGCAAGCAAAGTGCACAAATTCACCCGCGCGCAACAGCTCGGGCCGGGACTCGAATTTGGACTTGATCCAGTATTCCACCGCTTTCACATCGTGGTTGGTGGTTTTCTCGATTTCCTTGATGGCTTCGCCATCGGACTCTGAAAAATGCTTCACCAAGCCCATTAGGTAGGTGCGTGCACCGGGCGACAGGGGCTTGAATTCGGCAAAACCACAATCGCTCAAGGCGATGAACCACGCCACTTCCACCTGAATACGGCGGTGCATGTAGCCCTGCTCGCTCATCAGGGGGCGCAGGGCGTTGAGTTTGCCGGCGTAGCGGCCATCCAGTGGAGAAAGTGCGGAAATGGTGGAAAAAGTCATACCCTGAATTGTAGGTTGCGGTCCGCGTACAGGCGCTGGCGGAATTTTTTTTGTACCCTTTGGCTAGAATGAGCCTTCAAGGGAAAATAAACAAGTCATGAAATTAATCGGATCCACCTCCAGCCCCTATACGCGCAAGGTCCGCATCGTCATGGCTGAAAAAAAGCTGGACTACACGTTTGTCACGGATAACGTCTGGGGGACAGATGCCCGCATCAGCGAGTCCAACCCCTTGGGCAAGGTGCCCTGTCTGATCATGGAGGGTGCCGAAGCCCTGTTTGATTCACGCGTAATCGTGGAATACCTGGACACCCTCTCGCCTGTGGGCAAACTCATTCCCACCGTGGGGCGCGAGCGGGCCGAAGTCAAAACCTGGGAAGCGCTGGCCGACGGCCTGCTCGATGCCGCCATTCTGGCCCGGCTGGAAGCCACCTGGGACGGCCGCACCAAGGCGCAGCGCAGCGATGCCTGGATCGCACGGCAACTGGGCAAGATCACAGCCAGCCTCAAAGCTATGAATCGGGGGCTGGGTGACAAACCCTATTGCTCCGGCATTCACCTGAGCCTGGCCGACATTGCCGTGGGCTGCGCACTGGGTTATCTGGAGTTCCGTTTCCCCGAAATCACCTGGCGGGCCGACTACCCCAGCCTGGCCAAGCTGCAGGACAAGCTGATGCTGCGCGCTAGTTTTACGGATACGAGGCCGGCCTGATCTGGTTCAGGCACTTAGCTAGCTGTTAGCCCTTCTTTTCAGCCAGCGCATCAAGCCGCCCACCATGGGCAATTTTTCGTAGAGCTCTTCGGCTGCATCCCAGTAGTCACGGTGCAGCGTAATTTGCCCGGCCTCATTCAACACCAGATGTGAGCCACCGAGAATGGTCTGATCGACGCGGCGCTGGAAATTGCGAAACCGGAATCTGAACTCCCACGTCAGGAAACACTGGCCTTTGTCCACCACCTTGTTGGTGACCACAAAGTGCGGTGATTCGAGGGCCACGTACATGTGGCTAAAGATGCGCTGAATCTCACCCAGGCCTTGCACGTCGTTGAACGGGTCTTTGAAACGCGCGTGCTCGGCATAAATGTCACCCAGAAGCGGGACGCGCTCTGGCGACAGTGCCTCAAACACATCAATGATGCGCTCAACGGAAAACTCCGTCGGGTTGTTCGCAGGGGTCATAGGTTGGTGAATCGGCGTGTGAGAGTGAAATACAGCCGGTAGGGTAGCAGTTGCAGCGCCTTCATCCACAGCGTGAAGCGTTTGGGGAAATGTATTTCGAAGCGGCCCTGCGCCCAGCCTTTCACGATCCCGGTCGCTGCCTGCTCGGGAGAAATCAGTGCCGGCATGGTGAACTGGTTTCGTGCGGTCAGGGGTGTTTCCACGAATCCGGGGTTGATAATGGACACGCCGATCCCCTTGTCGTGCAGGTCCAGATACAGTGTCTCCGCGAGGTTGATCAGGGCCGCCTTGGTCGGGCCATAGGCCAGGCTTTGCGGCAGGCCCCGGTAACCCGCCACACTGCCCACCAGGCTGATGTGCCCCGGCTTGCCTGTGAGAGCCCGAGCCAGAAAGTGCGGTAGCACCGCATCGAGCATATTCAGCGCCCCAAGATAATTGATCTGCACGTGGCGCAGCATGTCAGCAAGGTCCAGGCTTTCGGCGCGCATCTCGCGATAGTGGCCCGCGCAATACACGACGCAGTCCAGTGCGCCCTTGCTAAGGATGATGTCGGCGGCAGCCTTGACCGACTGTGCATCCGCGGCATCCAGCGGCAGGGCGACTGAGCCTGGGTGCTCCGCCACGAAGCTGTTCAACCCTTCGGTGCTGCGGGCCGACACAACCACTTTGGCCCCCAGCTCGTGCAGCGCAGCGGCAGTCGCCCGGCCGATGCCGGTGGAAGCGCCCACCAGCCAGACAACCTTGCCTTGCCAGCTTTGTATTTTCGGATTCAATGACATCAAGCGTTTTCCAGAGATTTGTTGCTATTATTTTGATAGCTATTAAGACACATTGGACAAGGCGGCAGGTTCTTTTAGCGCTTGAAAAACGACAAAGTGACCTCGCCCAGACGAAAACCAAACTTGCTCATGGTCGCCTTGTTGAGCATCACCTTGTCAGTCATCAGATACATCCAGTCGTCAAAGTCGACGTTGTAGACCTTGCCGTCCACCGGCAGCGCCATCGTGTAGGTCCAGTGAAATGCGTTGCCTCGTTCCAGCCCGGTGGCGATACCCACCACGTCATCGGCGCGGCCGGTGTATTGGGCCAGCCCTTGTGCGTCAACGCTGCGGGTCAGCCGCCAGATACGTTTTTGCTTCGTGCCATCGGAGTAGCTGAAGTCTTCATCCAGCACGCCTTCGTTGTCCTGCCAGCTGCAGTTCATCACCACGGTGAAGCGTTTGATGACGATGCCCGAGCGGTCGGTGAACACACCATAGGCGTCCAGCGTACCGTTGAAATACTGGCGCAGGTCCAGCACGGGCTTTTCCCGGGCGTAGTCGGTGATCTGCTGCGAAGCGCAGCCTGTCAGCGCGCCGGTCAACGTGGTCGTTGCTGCGATGGCGCCGCCCGAGAGAATGAGTCGTCGTTTCATGGTGTTGTTCCTGCGAGGGCGTGCGCGTTTGCGGGCCGGATGATCAGAAAATACAAAGCCGCCGAAGCCGCCAGTTTGAGCAGGCACGGCAGCACGCAATACGCGACGGTGAGCGCCTGCAGGGCTGCTTCGTCACGTGCACCGGGCGCATAGCCAAATAACCCGAGCAGCGGCAAGGCCAGGCCCGCGGCCAGCGCCAGATTGAGTTTGGTGGCGAAATTCCACCAGCCAAAGTACGCCCCTTCGGTACGACCCCGGTCACCACCATTCGCAATTACGCCGGCGAGCAGTGCGCCCGGTAAAGCCAGGTCCGTGCCCAGCGCCACACCCGATAGCGCGCAGACCATGACAAAGGCCGCCGTGTCACCGGTGCCCAACTGCGTGGCCCAGATGAACACAACCGTGGCAAGCACCATGCCCGTCAACCAACTGCGCGCCAACCCGATACGCTTGACGCTTTGCAGCCACAGTGGAATCGACAAGGCGGCGCACAGAAAGTAGCTGCCCAGAAAAACTGGCTCCATCTCCCGTGAGGCTTGCAGACGGTCCTGCACAAAAAAAAGTACCAGCGTGGCGGGCACCGCACTGGCAATGCCGTTCAGCATAAAAACAGCGATTAGGCGACGAAAGGCAGATCGGCTGAATGGCAACCATATGTTGTGCCGATCCATGTGTTTTGCAGGCGAGTGGGCTGTAGCCGAGTGATGCCCGGTTGGGCGTACAGCCGAACGCCAGGCGATCCAGCCAATAACCAGTGCTATCCAGAAGATAGCAATCATTGAAGGTAAGCCAAGGGCTACTGGCGCGATGGATGCCAGCAAGACGCCCACAAGCCCCAGGCCTTCGCGCCACGCCACGATGAGGCTGCGCTGCGCCTCATCACCACCCAGCATGGCGCCCCAGGACTGATGGGTCACACTCACAACGCTGTAGGCCGCATAAGTCACCACGAGCAATGTCGTGGCGTACAGCACCAATGCCCTGGGTTCATGGGTGGGCGGGAAAAACAGCAAGGCAAAACCCAGCGCCAGAATCAGGGCAGCCACTGCGCCAGCGACCAGCACGCTCCGGATTGACCGTGCATACAACTGGTCGCTCCAGCGGCCGATCAGTGGGTCGATGAACGCGTCAAACAACCGCGCACCCAGCAGCACCGCGCCCAGTGTGGCCAGTGGCATGCCAAATTCACGTGCGTAGTGGTTGGGCAAAATCACATAGAGCGGCAAAGCCACAAAAGCAAGCGGCAGGCCCAGCAGACCGTAGCGCAAACCCTGTTGAGTTGTGAACGCGCCTAGTGTTGTCATGGGGTGGCTTGGGCCAACAAGGCCTGACGAAGGCGGGGCTCGGAGGTGTCGGGCAGTAGCCAGATGCCAAAGAACAGGCGCGCAAATTCAACGTCGCGAATGTCCCCGGTGGGCTGGCCATTGGTCAGGAACTGCGCGCCCACGCCGGGCCGGTTGACACCCGATATCCGGTCGCCAGTCTTGACAGCGGGGAAGGCGTCGCGCATGGCGCGTTCCCACTGTTGGGCCCGGGTGCTCGAGATGCTTTGCAGGCGTCGCATCTCGTCAAGCGAGCGGCGGGCGATATCTTCGCCACTGAAGTCACGCAGGTAGGTCAGCTCCAGCGCGAATGCGTGCCGCTCGTATTCCGCGGCCTTGAAGCCCGGCGTGACCCACAGGCTGGCGTTGTACACGTCAAAGCCCCAGTACGTTAGTTTGGAAGAGCCAGCCAAGGTGGCTGAGGGTAAAGCCCCTCGCAGCTCCACAGGCACGGTTTGGGCTGAATTTTGCATGCTAAAAAGCATTGAAGCCCCCGCCAGTATTGCGTGAGCGGCTATATGTTTCATAGTGATGCCTTGACCAGTGTGTATTGCACCAGATCAATGTTGGCCTTGTCGAACGCGGCTTCGCAGTAAGCCAGGTAAAACTCCCAGATGCGCATGAAGCGCTCGTCAAAGCCCAGTGCCAGGATTTGCGGGCGCTTGGCCAGGAACGCATCGCGCCAGCGTCGCAAGGTTTCGGCGTAGTCCTGACCAAAGGCGAATTCGTCTACCACCAGCAAGCCTGCTGCAGCCGCCTCCCGCCGGAATTCTCTTGGGCAAGGCAGGCAACCGCCGGGAAAGATGTATTGCTGGATGAAGTCCGTGGAACTGATGTAGCGCTCAAACAGCGCGTCGTCGATCACGATGCTCTGGATGCAGGCGCGGCCGCCGGGTTTGAGCAGTCGGCTCACGGTCTGGAAGTAAGTTGGCCAGTATTCGCGGCCCACGGCTTCGACCATCTCGATCGAGCAGATGGCATCAAACGGCCCATCGGTGATGTCACGGTAGTCCTGCAAACGCAGGTCCGCTGTTTGTCCCGGCCCGCTGGGCACGGAAAATCTGGCCAGGCGCTGGTTGGCAAATGCCAGCTGCTCGGTGCTCAGCGTCACGCCGGATAGCGTGGCTCCAAATTCGGTGGTGGCCATCTCGGCCAGCGCGCCCCAGCCGCAGCCAATTTCAAGCACCCGGTCGCCGGGTTTGACGTGGGCCATGCGTAAGGCCCGGCGCACTTTGGCGAGCTGCGCGTCGCGCATGGGCTGGGTGTGACCTTCTTCAAACCAGGCGGACGAGTAGTTCATCGTGTCGTCCAGCCACAACTCATAAAACGCATTACCAAGGTCGTAATGCGCGTGGATGTTTTTCTGGCTGTTGGTTCGCGTGTTGCGGTTCAGCAAGTGTTTGATGCGGTACAGCAGGCGCCCGGCCCAGGTGCCGTAAATCACGTCTTCAACCTCTTGCCGGTTAGCGATGAATACCTTGAGCAGATCGGTCAGGTTGGGGGTGGTCCAGTCACCAGCGATATAACTTTCTGCAAAACCGATGTCGCCTGACTTGAGCGCAGCACTGCATACGTTCCAGTTGCGCAGCGTCAGGGCGGCAGCAGGTGCCTCTCCGTGTGCCACGACGTGGTCGGGATGTGTGCCGAAGTATTGCATGGAGCCATCGGGCAATTGCACAGTGAGCGAGCCGTGGCGCAGGCGCTGTAGCAGTTTGAGCGCGGTGCGGGCTGCCGCAGGCGCGCCTTGCGGGATCGAAAAAGCGGAGGCGGTGGTGGTGTTCATGGGCAGGTTGTGGAGGTACAGGTCACTTGGTCACAAATGCATCGGGCGGCATGGGTTTGCTGAAGAACTTCACACGTTTGGTCCAAAGACGCAATGCCTGCAGATGGATATGAAAGACCACACCCAGCGTCATTGCGGGATAGCGCCACAGCGCTTTGCGGATGGACGCGCGTGTGACAGGCTCCAGTGAGCCGCTCACACTGGTTTGCAGCAGCGCGCCGAGTGCGTCGTCGTAGTCAATACGGGCCACGGTTTTTTCCTCGCCGTCGTGCGTGGCGCGCATGAAGCGGAACCGGTAGCCGCCTTCAACCTTGCAAAACGGTGAGACGTGGAAGGCTTTGGCCGCAAGCAATTCAGTGCCGTACTGCGGCGTGTCCAGCAGATAACAATGACGCTCACCGAACGTGTTGTTGACCTCCACGACGATGGCCCGTAGCGACCCACCATCGTCATCCGCGTGGCGATGGCAATACCAGAAACTCACCGGTTTGAATGCGTAGCCCAGCACGCGTGGGTAGCAGTGCAACCAGACTTCACCTGTGGCATCCAATATGCCATCCCGTTGCAGCAGTTCATCCAGCCAGCCGATGGCGCCACCCTGCTCTGGAGTGCGTCCGTCGCCGTGGTCACGGTCAAAAAAACTTAAGAGTGCGTGGCGATTCAGGGCCAGTGGTCCTTGTACCGCTGCAGGGTTGTGCCGCAGGGAGCGCATGGGCAACATCAGGAAATAGGTCGCGTAGGTGAAGGCGTTGTGCGCGGGGCGCAACCGCGTGTGACGCACCTGGCCGAAGCCGATCAGCGGAGTGGCCGGTTTTTGCGTCATGCCGCCACCGCCAGCGAGTGCATGACCTGACGCGCCGCCCGGTATTCCCCGATCTCGCCCAGCAGCAGCCGGGCCACGCCCAGACCTGCCTTCAGGCCGTCTTCGTGAAAACCGTAGCCCATCCACGCGCCGCAGAAATAAGTGTCCTGCTGCCCCTGCAGTTGCGGTATCTGGCCTTGCGCCTTGGTGGCTGCCAGATCGAAGACGGGATGTGCATAGTGGTATTCACCCATGACGTGACTACGCGGGATCTCGCGCAATGGATTCAACGACACCACCACAGGTTGCTGCCAGGGCAGCGGCTGCAGCATGTTGAGCAGGTAATGCAGGCAAACCTGGCTGGATTCCCGGTCGGCATGCACGGCACGCTCGTAGTTCCACGCCGCCCAGGCAGCCCGCTTATCGGGCAACACCGACGCATCGGTGTGCAGCACCGCACGGTTGGCGTGGTATCGGATGGCGCCCAGTGTGCTGCGTTCCTGAGTGGTGGGGTCGCACAACAGGGCCAGCGCCTGGTCCGAATGGGTGGCCAGCACCACCTTGTCAAAACGTTCGGTTGCACCGTCTGTGAAAATGCGCACACCACCCCCCTCGCCAGCAGGCAGCCGCTCGATCCGGCGCACGGGTGTATTCAGGCGTTTGTCTGCGATGCCGGCGATGATCTTGTCCACGTATTGTCTGGCACCGCCTTTGACGGTCCACCACTGCGGGCGATTGCTTACCTGAATCAGCCCGTGGTTGTGGCAAAACCGGATCATTGTAGATACCGGAAACCGCAGCATCTGATCGGTCGGGCAACTCCAGATGCAGCCCATCATGGGTAGGAAATACCAGTCGCGAAATTCGTTGCTGAAACGATGGTCACTCAGAAATTCACCCAGAGGCTGATTGAGCTGTTCTTCCCGGCTGCCTCCGGCGATCCCCGTGCACAGCGCGTTGAATCGGGTCAGGTCACGCAGCATGCGCAAAAAGCGCACGTTTAACAAGTTATTGCGTTGGGCGAACACGGTGTTCAGGCTGGAGCCACTCCATTCCAGCTTGCGATCCCCATCGGGCGCCTGCACGGAGAACGACATGTCTGACCGCGCTGTTTCCACTTCCAGTTCGGCGAACAGGTTGATCAGGTTGGGGTAGGTGCGCTCGTTGAATACCAGAAACCCGGTGTCAACGCCAAAGGTTTGAGGTATGCCTGTTTCTGCGGCGGGCAATGTGATGTCTACAGTGTGGGTGTGGCCGCCAAAGTAGTCGCCTGCTTCAAACAAGATGATGTTGGCCTTGCCTTTCAGGGTATGGGCGACTGCTAGTCCGGAAATGCCAGAGCCGACGATGGCGACCTTCACGGCCACGGCTCCTGACAGAAAGTGTCAAGGAAAGTTGCCGCGAAGCGCCCCGAAACGAACAAGGGGGAGGAGGAGAAAAACCGCCTCGGGGTTGTGCCCGGGCTAAAAGCGCCGGCACGGCTTCGCAGCAGAAAAACATAGATGGGTCCAAAGCGATCCCATCTGCTACAGACGCCAGTTCTGACTCTGGCTCCCGGCCTGGAGTTCCCCGCCGGGGCTACCGATGTTGAAACATGTTTTAAATACGGACTTGTACGCATGAGACATATTATATACTTGTCGGTATAAAAAAGACTAGTCAGTAATTTTGCAGTGTGCCCAAGGCAGTTTGCCGGCTGTAGCGTGGAATGAATCCGGCGCGCGTAACCTTGCGCATGCTTCTGTGAAGCACCAGCATTTGTAATGGTTTATTCATGCTGGCAAACTAGAATCAATTCGTATGACTGCAGTAAAAGAGACATCAACCCAAAGGCACACCATGCTTTACCCTGAACTTTTCAGACAACTCGAATCTGTTCGTTGGGACATGGAGAAAGACATTCCCTGGAGCGCGTTTGATGCCACCAAACTGACGGACGAGCAGGCACAAACCATCCGGATGAACGCGATTACCGAATGGTCTGCACTGCCCGCGACAGAGATGTTCCTGCGCGATAACCGGGAAGACTCCGATTTCTCGGCTTTCATGTCAATCTGGTTTTTTGAGGAGCAAAAGCACTCGTTGGTGCTGATGGAATACCTGCGGCGTTTCCGCCCGGAGCTGGTTCCTACCGAAGATGAGCTGCACGATGTTCGGTTTGAGTTTGATCCGGCGCCTGCGCTGGAGACCCTGATGCTGCATTTTTGCGGCGAGATACGCCTGAATCACTGGTACCGCCGCGCCAGCGAATGGCACACTGAGCCCGTTATTCAGAACATTTACACCAAGCTTAGCCAAGATGAAGCGCGCCATGGTGGCGCCTACTTGCGTTACATGAAGCGGGCCATCAATACCTTTGGTTTGGAGGCTAAAACCGCTTTCGCCAAGGTGGGCGTGTTGATGGCCAGCGCCAGGCGGACGGCGCAGGCGCTGCACCCGACCAACCTGCATGTGAACAAGATGCTGTTCCCGCGCGACACCATTCAAAGCCGGTTGCCCAATCCCGAGTGGCTGGAGCACTGGCTCGACAAGCAGATCAACTTCGACGCCGTGTGGGAGACCAAAGTGGTCGAGCGTATCCTGCACAACATGAGCCTGTTGCTGGACCGCAGTTTTTCCACGGTGCAAGAGCTGAACAAATACCGCAAGGAACTGGCCCGCGAGCTGGGCGTTGCGCTGAAGCCCGGCGTTCTACCAGGGGCGGTCTGAAGCCGTTGGCAGCGTCAGCGGCATGAGTCGCTCCAGATTGATCTTGATCTTCACATCCCGCTGGGAGACACTGGCCACGATGTGGTAACTGGGCTGGCTGGTGTCCCGGGTGCTGTTTTCCAGTGTGGGCATGCCTTCGCGATTGACCAGCACGGCGACCTTGGGTGTTGCTGCATTAAGTCCCCTGCGAACCACCACCCCGATTTCACCGGTGGCCAGGCGCACGAATGAGCCCGGCGAATAGACCCCCACGGTTTTGATCAGTGCCGCACCTGCATCGTCAATGGCTTTGTTTTCGTCGAAGTAGCTGGCCTGCATGGCCACCGCGGGAGAAATGGGCAGACGGGACGCGCGGGGTGCCAGAGACGCGGCGAACAGATCAGCACGTTGTATCAGGCGGCCCATCTGCTGACCCAGTGAACGCGACTGTAGGGTGCCGGGTGCCTTGTTGTGGTGCTCGCGAACGGCTTCCAGCCAGGTGTCATCACTCACACCCAGCTCCTGAAGTAGCGCTACCGAGCGGGTGGGGTGTTCGTCAACGACCTTGCGTTGCGCCTGATTGGGCGCTTCCATCTGCAATGCCAGACGGTCCTGCAGTTCGATCATGCCCACATTCATCGTGAGCGCCGCTTTGCAGATGGTGGCTTCCATCTCGGGCGACCACTTCAATACTTCGCGCACTGCGAGCCCACACATCACACTGACCAGCATGGCTTCCGTGGCACTGTACAACCGGGGCTCGGTGGCTGACAGGTAAATCAGGGCGAATAGGGCGCCGTCCGGATTCCGGTGCGAATGGTGGCTCAGGCTGGCCTGCAGCTTTTCCAGACGCTCCAGAAAGTGGGCGGGGTTGTGGTCGCGCAGCAGGGCGTTGGTCTGCATCTGCAGGTCAAGCCAATTGGGGCCGTCGTCTGACGAAACCCGTGGTGTGTCCAGATCACTAGTGGAAATCTGAGCGACTGCAATCTGCCCCAGCGGCTTGTCCTGGCGAACCAGAGCGTGCAATTTGCCCACATAGGCCCGATGGTGGCTCTCCGACTCCGTGACGTCCACGTACAAGTGGAAACCTCGTCCAACCATCGCCTGCAGATCACCGCGAGACTGAACCACAAAGCCTTTGTTGGCCAGCAGGCGGCCATCTTCACCCCGAAGCGAAAAAGGGAGCGGGTGTCCGATCCGGACGGACTCGACATTGACGGTAATGAGATTCATGAGTTTGGCGGCAACATGTCCTGTCATCGACACATCGCAGCCAAGCTTGAGGCGGTGAACACCCGAATACCAGCCAGATCAGGCTGGGGAAACTCCAAAAACCGCAGCCCAAACGGCCAGAATGGCGTCTCGCTCGGCGCAAAGTAAGTCGACGCTGACTTGCGTGGGTTCCTCATTGAGGCGGGCGCGGTGCTGCACGTGGCGCAGTTGGCGATACGCATTTGCCGCTGCATCACCTACACCCTCGGGCAATAACCCACAAGCTTGTGCGCGTTGCAGCAAGGCAATGTTGCCTACATTCGGTAGTAACTCAGGATGCTTGTCAGCTTGCGACAACACCAAAAACTGCACGGCAAACTCAGCGTCCACCATGCCACCTGGGCTATGTTTGACATCAAACATGCCGTTCTTGACCGGATGCGCCGATCGAACCTTGTTGCGCATGGACGCTATTTCGACAGACAGGCCATGCGCATCGCGCGGGGCTTCAATCACCGCTTTGCGGATGGCGTCAAAACGCTGGCTCAAGTGGTCATCGCCCAGCACAAATCGTGCGCGGGTCATGGCCTGGTGCTCCCACGTCCACGCGGTGTTGCTGCCGCGCTGCTGCTGGTAGTTGGCATAGGCAGCAAACGTGGTGATCAACATGCCCGAGTTGCCGTTGGGTCGCAATGCGGTGTCAATCTCATACAGATCACCTTCGCCCGTCTTGACGGTCAAACAGTTGATCAGCTTTCGCACCAACGAGGCGTAGACCTCGCCGGCACGCTCGTCCGCATCTTCATAGACGAAAACGATGTCCAGATCGCTGCCATAACCCAACTCCTTGCCACCCAATTTTCCGTAGGCAATGATGGCAAATTGGTGGTCTTCGCGATGACGGTTTTTGAGACGGCTCCAGCACCATTGGGTGGCGACCCGCAACACCGAGTCAGCCAGCGCGCTCAAGTCATCGGCAACCTGCTCAACGGTGAGTTTTTGCTCCACGTCCCGCGCGAGCGTCCTGAAGACTTCCGCATGGTGGGCTCTGCGTAGCAGGTTCAGCAGTCTCTCCTCATCGTCTTCACCGGTTACTTGCAGTGATTGAAGGCGTTGTTCCAGCTCAGCCTCGAATTCAGCAGCCACGAACCGTTCCTCCAGCATGCTGTTGCTGGCCAGCTCGTCTATCACGCCGGGGTGCTTGAGCAGGTACCGCGCAGGCCATCGGGCTGCGCCCAGCATGCGAAGCAGTCGTTCATGCACCAGCGGGCGCTCCAGCAACAACGCCAGATAACTCTCGCGCCTCAACAGGGGTTCGATCCAGTCAGCGATGCGAACGGCGGCGTCCTCGCTGACTTTGCCCTCCCGCAACCACTGCCCCGTGCGTCCTACCAGCCTAACCAAACGGGAGCGGGATTCCTCACGCAAAGCCAGCACGCGGGGATGATCTCGCCACAGTGCGACCCGGTCCCGAAAAGCGGTTGGCAGCTGCTCCAGCAACTCGTCCATGTCAGTGGCTGCAGCCACAGATTTTTTTCCGCCATTGCAGCTCTTGCATTCGCTTTGACCACCACCGAGCAGCGAGTCAAATTCCTGCGCGATGAGTTCGCGCCAGGTATCCAGCTGGGCCAGAAACGGTTGGGTCGAGTCGAATGACATGGCCATTGATATCCAGGCCAGGTCTTCATCCTGTGTCGGCAGAAGATGCGTCTGCTGGTCGTCCAGGTACTGGATGCGATGCTCAACCTTTCGCAGGAATACATACGCCTGCGATAGTGCATCGGCTGTGGTCTGCGGCATGAGGCCCGCTTTGGCGAGACGTTGCAGGGCTGCCAAAGTCGGTCGTGTGCGCAACTCCGGAAATTGTCCTCCCCGAACCACCTGCAGTAGCTGGACGATGAATTCCACCTCACGAATGCCACCTCGCGAAAGTTTGACGTCGTTTGCCCTTTCCGGTCGGCCAGCGCTGCGCTTGGCGGCATGCTCGCGAATCTGCTTGTGCAACACGCGCAGCGAGTCGAAGACGTTGTAGTCCAGATACCGACGGAAAACGAATGGCAGCACCACTGCGCGCAGGCCCTGGGCCGAGCCGTCGGTCACCGCACTGGCTGGCGCCACGACCCGGCTCTTTAGCCAGGCAAAACGCTCCCACTCCCGGCCCTGCACGTGAAAATACTCTTCCAGCGCACCCAGTGACACGGCCGCTGGACCTGAGTTGCCGTTGGGCCGCAGGGCCAGATCGACCCGGAACACAAAACCATGCTCGGTTGTATCGCCAATCAGGGCGAAAATTTGCCGGACAGCCTTTGCGAAGTACTCCTGATTGGAAATTCGACCACGTCCTTCGGGGTTGCTGCCAGCAGTATCCCCATCCTCGTCATAAACGTAAATCAAGTCAATGTCGCTTGAAACGTTCAGTTCCCGGGCGCCAAACTTGCCCATCCCCACGACCCACAGGCTGGCGCGTTCGCCTCGCGATGTACCCGGGGCACCATGTACGTCATCCAGTGATCGCATGACGTGCCTGCAGGCCACATCGAGTGCAAACTCAGCGAGTTCGGTCATGACGGAGGTAACCGATTGCAGGGACGCGGCCCCATCACAATCCAGCGATACCAGCCGTTCCAGTATCAACTGTCGTGTGATTCTCAGGGCGGCGCCGGTTTCAACGAAATGGCGGAGAACCGCGTCAAACAGCTGTTGTATCGCAACCCGATCTGGCATGCCGGCTGGCAGCAGTGTCAACTGGTCGTCGTAGCGACGACGGATACGTTGAGCAAAGCGCGAATAACCTGACAGACCTGTGCGGGTCATAATTCCTATTACCCTGCCCGGTTCCACATGATTGCCCCAACGCCTTTGCCATCACGGCTTTTGAGAACCTCTGCTCTAGCGGCCAAATGGTCGCTAAGGTTGCTGGTGTCGGCCTGGCTGGTATTCATGGTGGGATGGGGCGTTCTGCACGCCGTGATTGTGCCGCGAATCGGCGAATGGCGCCCCCAGCTGGAAAATCGGGCCTCTCAGGTGCTGGGTGTGACGGTTCGCGTCGGAGAAATCAATGCACGTTCTTCCGGCCTGATCCCTTCGGTCGAACTCAAGGATGTCCGCCTTTTTGATGCGCAGGGCCGCGAGGCCTTGCGATTGCCGCGGATTCTGGCTGCGCTGACGCCGCGCTCCCTGCTGGGCCTGGGTTTCGAGCAACTCTATATAGATCAGCCTCAACTCAGCATTCGCCGCTCAGCCGACGGCCGGATCTTTGTTGCCGGCCTGGATTTTTCCAGCGGTCAGGGAGATGACAACACCGCAGCCGACTGGTTTTTCTCCCAGGCTGAATTTGTCATTCATCAAGGCACGATTGAATGGACGGATGAGCAGCGGGGCGTACCCACGCTGGCGTTGAAGCAGGTTGATTTTGTGGTGCGCAACGCGTCTCAAAACCACCAGTTCAGGCTAGACGCAACCCCTCCGTCCGAGTGGGGCGAGCGGTTCGGGTTAATGGCGTCGTTCAAGCAACCCCTGTTGTCGCTGAACAAGGGCCGTTGGCGGGAATGGCGTGGTGAGGTCTACGCCGTCTTTGATCGGGTGGATGTATCCCACCTGCGCCAGTACGCAGATTTGGGTATTGATATTGCGCAGGGCGCCGGGGCGGTGCGGGCCTGGGTGGATATCAACCAGACGCAGGTAGATAGCGCGACCGCCGACGTGGCACTCTCCAGTGTGAGTACGACACTGCAGGCGAAATTGTTACCCCTTGAACTGCGGTCGGTGTCGGGTCGGTTGGCGGGTGGTTTTTTTCCTGACGGATTCGAATTTTCGACGCAGGGGCTGCAATTTGACACGCAGGATGGCCTGCACTGGCCTGGCGGCAACGTACGAGTGACCTACCGGGGCGGTAACGAAACCACGCCTGCAAGTGGTGAACTTTCTGCTGACAAATTTGATCTGGCTGCACTGTCGCAAATCGCCAACCGTATTCCCCTGAGTGACAACGTTCATGCCGCCATCGCCCGTTATGCGCCCACCGGGGTGGTCGACGAAATCAAGGCGACCTGGCAACGCGAAGCCGGAACCCTGGGCAAATACCAGGCTACAGGACGGGTTACAGGGCTTGCCATTGCATCGGTTCCAGCTATCCCGGCGCCAGGTGCTCCCCAGACGGTGTTGCCTATTGGCTCCCCCGGTGTGAAAGGGCTCAACATCTCATTCGATTTGACGCAAACAGGTGGCAAAGCCAACCTGGCGATGCAGGATGGCGAGCTGGATTTTCCGGGCGTTTTTGCCGAACCTGTGCTGCCCATGGGGCAACTGACATCGGACCTGTCATGGACGGTGCAAGGAGAAAAAATTGCCTTGCAATCGTCCAATCTGAAGTTTGCCAATGCAGACTCCGAGGGCGAGGCGCAGTTCAAATGGCAAACCGGTTTGCCAGACAAAGTTTCGGGGGCTGGGCGTTTTCCCGGCATTCTGGATTTGCAGGCCAGCCTTAGTCGGGCCGAAGGCATTCGCGTGCACCGCTATCTGCCTCTGATTCTAGGGACGCAGGTTCGTGAGTACGTGCGGGATTCAGTCGTGGGCGGAAACGCCACCGATGTTAAATTCAAGGTGAAAGGTGATCTTTATCAGCTGCCTTTCAAGACCGCCAAACAGGGCGAATTTCAGGTGTCAGCCAGCTTGCACGATGTGAGCTTTGCCTACATTCCCCGAACGTTCCAACCTGAGGATTCGCTCGCCTGGCCCGCGCTAACCCAGCTCTCGGGTGACTTGCTGATAGACCGTAAAGTGCTGCAACTCAAGGGCATGAAGGGCCGGATCGGTACGGGTACTGGATTACAAATCACTAAAGCTGAAGGGCAGATTCCAGACTTGTTTCAGGCGGTCAATGTCATGGTGAATGCCGAAGCGACCGGGCCGTTGGCCGACGCGCTCGCTGTTGTAAACACCTCACCGCTGGGCCAGATGACCGGGCAGGCACTTGCGCGAACCAGTGCCACGGGAAATGCCGAGTACCGGTTAAAGCTCAACGTTCCGCTGGTTTCCGTTGATAAATCTTCGGTGCAGGGCAGCGTCACTTTGAATGGCAGTGAAATCGTGATGACTGAGGGTGCGCCCAAGCTGTTTGCTGCGAAAGGCGTGGTGGGTTTCACTGAGCGGGGCTTCGCCATCGCAGGTGGTCAGGCTCGCATGCTTGGGGGCGATCTGCGTCTGGAAGGGGGTACCGTCACGAATGGCGCTAACGGCAACAAATCTGCTGTTGCCACGGTTCTACGTGCGCAGGGCACGGCTACTGCAGAAGGCCTGCGCCAGGCCAAGGAACTCGGCTACGCCACGCGACTGGCCCAATTCGCCACCGGTAGCACGCCCTACTCTGCCGTGATTACATTCCGCGGCGCTGTGCCGGAGCTGGTCATCTCCACCAGTTTGCAGGGTTTGGGCTTGAGCCTGCCCGCCCCTTTGAACAAGAGCGCGGAAGCCTCAATGCCTGTCCGCTTTGAAACCACCATGCTCAATGTGCCTGCGGGTCTGCAACGCATGCTGCTTGATGTGGGACGCGTCGGATCGGTCACCTATGTGCGCGACGTCACTCCGGCAGAACCTCGCGTGCTGCGCGGTGCAATTGCAGTGGGCCTGTCGCCGGATGAATCTGCACCGCTGCCAGATGAAGGCGTCGCGGCCAACGTCAATCTCACCGGTGTGGATATGGATGCCTGGTCGTCGGTGTTGTCCCAGGCCACGGGGAGCGCGTCCAATAGCCCTACCCAGATCACCACAAGTTACCTGCCCGATATCTTTGCCATCCGGGCCCGTGAACTCACGGTCAGTGGCCGCAAGCTCAACAATATTGTGCTCGGGGGCTCCCGTGAAGGCCTCACCTGGCGGGCCAATATGGACGCGCAGGAGCTCAACGGCTATCTCGAATACCGACAGGCTGCTGGCGGGAACCTGGGCCGCGTTTATGCCCGGTTGGCCCGGCTCACGCTGGCGCAGAGCTCGGCGCAGGAGGTGGAGACGCTTCTTGAAGAGCAGCCTGCATCGATTCCTGCACTGGACATCGTGGTGGACGACCTGGAGTTGCGGGGCACCCGGTTGGGCCGCGTCGATATTGAAGCCGTCAATCGGGGTGCTGCTCAGGTGGCACGGGATGGTGGGGCGCGTGAATGGCGGCTCAACAAATTCAACATCACGACGCCAGAGGCCATCTTCACGGCGTCGGGCAACTGGGCGGCAGTCAACGCACTGGCCAACCCTGCATCACCGGCATCCGGAGTGACACGTAGCGCCATCGACAGGCGGCGCACCGTGATGAATTTCAAACTGGATATCGCCGATGCGGGTGGTCTGTTGACACGTTTCGGCATGAAAGATGTGGTGCGCCGCGGCAAAGGCAAGATGGAAGGGCAGGTGGCGTGGATGGGCTCGCCGCTGGCGCCAGACTATCCGAGCATGGCTGGCGCATTTGCTGTCAATGTCGAAACTGGACAGTTTTTGAAAGCTGATGCGGGCGCCGCCAAGCTGCTGGGTGTGCTTAGCCTGCAGTCGCTGCCGCGTCGGCTGGCACTCGATTTCCGGGATGTTTTTACGGAAGGCTTTCCGTTTGATTTTTTGCGTGGAGACATCACCATCGAACAGGGAATAGCCAAAACCAACAACCTGCAGATGAAAGGCGTCAACGCAGCCGTGTTGATGGATGGCCGGGCAGACATCGCAAAAGAAACGCAGGACATCAAGGTGGTGGTGGTGCCTGAGATTAACGCCGGCACGGCCTCATTGATTGCCACGGCCATTAATCCTGCCATCGGCTTGGGCAGTTTTCTGGCGCAATGGTTCTTGCGTCGGCCCCTCATGGAGGCTGCTACACAGGAGTTTCATATTGATGGTTCCTGGGCCAACCCCCAGGTCACCAAGGTGGACCGCAAGTCAGTGTCAAACCCTTAAAACCTCATGAAAGTAGCAGCGATACAGACAGTCTCGGGAGCGCAGGTTGATGCCAACCTTCTCGCGGCGGGTCGCTTGCTGGAGGCGGCTGCGGAAGCGGGCGCCGAGCTGGCCGTGTTACCCGAATATTTTTGCCTGCTGGGCCATCGTGATACCGACAAACTGCAGGTGCAGGAGGTTTTTGGCAAAGGCCCCATCCAGCAATTTTTGGCAGATACCGCCAAACGGTTGAACCTGTGGATTGTGGGCGGCACTCTGCCCATTTCCAGCGGCGAGCCAACCGCACCGGACACAACTGTTCCCGCCCGCGTGTTCAATACCAGCCTAGCTTATTCCCCGCAAGGTGAATGCGTGGCGCGCTACGACAAAATTCACCTGTTCCGCTTTGACAATGGGCGTGAGCGGTATGACGAATCGCGCGCCCTGCTGCGTGGCAACACTCCGGTGACCTTTGAGCTGCCCTCGCGCGACGGGCATCGATGGACCATCGGCATGAGTGTTTGTTACGACGTGCGATTCCCCGAGCTGTACCGCCTGTACGCAGTGGCCGGTGCGGACCTGCTGCTTGTGCCTAGTGCCTTCACCCACACCACGGGGCAGGCCCATTGGGAGCTGCTAATTCGCGCCCGTGCCGTGGAAAACCTGGCTTTTGTCGCGGCACCCGCCCAGGGTGGCCTGCATGAAAACGGGCGCCAAACCTGGGGCCACACTATGCTGGTGGACCCCTGGGGCCGTATTGCTGCTGAACAGGCCGAGGGCGAAGGTGTGGTGCTGGCCGAACTGGACATCGCGCGCTTGCGCGAGGCCCGGCTGCAACTACCCGCGCTGGAGCACCGCGTTCTGTAATGGGGTGGGTTGCGAGTATTACCGGCCCGGTGAACCCGTCCACACGGCGCTGGCTGCTGTGGGGTGCGCTGGTCGTACTGATCGCCGGGCTGCTCACCATTCTGGTGTGGCTGGCCGGTCGTTATGAAACCAGCCAGTGGCAGGACCGTCTGGACCGCGACGCGGTAGACGCCGTCAGCGATGTTCGCACCG
>ENA-UOWO01001664-UOWO01001664.1-activated-sludge-metagenome-genome-assembly--contig:-NODE-1664-length-29005-cov-6.710259_pt1 | contig 29005 bp, 28 predicted proteins | sample MGYA00238148_ERZ761564 | MGnify/ENA primary metagenome ERZ761564 (study PRJEB28885, sample SAMN05720194) | activated sludge metagenome | isolation source: Anaerobic digester | place: USA...
GGGCTGTTTGGCTGAACAACAAAAAGGAGTGTCAACTATAGCAGGACTTGACAGCCGAACAAGTTTCTTGCCACGGACAGAATAGTGCCAAATAATGATTCTAAACGCTTTCGAGCGCCTGGAGGCCAGATGCAATCGAATATCATCCTTCAGAGGCATTTCCTGCAGATCCGGAAACCTATCCAGTTGAGGCTGCACATGGGTTCCCCGCTGCAAAAAGTAAACCAGGCGCAATATGGGGAAGGATCCGACCAATCGCCTCCGTGCATGCCCCGGGACGTTCCGGAAGTCGCCCCGTGGGGATCGTAGACTGTGCCCATGTTGTAATATCCGCAAGGAATATCCCAAGTCCATTCCATGATATTTCCGCTCTGGTCATAGGTTCCGAGCCCGTTCGGAGCTTTGGTGGCAACAAGGTGCGTCGTCCCGCCGGCATTGCCGGAATACCAGGCGACGGCGTTGACGTCGTTGCCGCCGCTGTAAGAATAACCGCAGTAAGGATTGGCCGCCATGGCGGCGAACATCCATTCGCATTCCGTGGGTAAACGGTAACCGTTGGCATTCCAGTTGCAGCTGATATTGGTGTGGTTGGCGTTGGAGGTGTTCCATCCGGCGGGCCAGTTATCCGGATTGGTGCCGCAACTTCCGTAGCTGTAGCATGGTGTTTCCCCCTCCTGCAAACTACGCCGGTTGCAGTACTCGATAGCTTTGAACCAAGTGACGTAGTAAACCGGGAAATTGCCACCCACGCCGTAATTATGGGAGGGATTGACCCCCATGACAGATTGGAATTCAGACTGCGTGATCTCGTATTTATCTATGTAAAACGATGATAGCACCACCGTGGTTCCCGACCAGAAAGAAAAATGGATACTGTTTCCCGGCACCAAAACGAAATTGTCCGGGATGGGCGGCGGCTGGCCGTCATCGGCGAGGACCTTGAATTTGAATTGCGTTCCGCTGATGTTGGGATGCTCGGCCAGGACATCCCAAACAATGTGTTTTCCCCCGCCCGGACTGATGTTGGAGCCGATGTCGCCGGTCACCAAAACGCAGGGATAGGTCCAGGTGGCGCCGTTATCCGCGGAAACCTGCAGGGTCACTGTCAAAGGAAAATTGTCGGCTACATCATAGAAAATGTCCACCTTTTTGGAGGTATCGCTGCGCTGGGCTGCTGTCAGATTGGTAATGACCGGAGCGCAATACAGGCCAGCATAGGCAGCCAAGACGAAAAAACACATCCACTGCTTTTTCATCGGAAACCTCATCTCCTCGATGATGACAATTTTGCAATAATGCGGGTCAAGGCAGCCTCCTGCAAAGCCGAAAGCCAAGTGAGCTTGATTCCTGATCAGCATAGGAATAACCACGCGTTACGACGCGGCACATAGTCGCGTTTTCGTACCAGGCACCTCCCCTGATCACCTGATAGGTCCCTGTGTTGGCGCCGGTTGGATCAGTCTGTGCAAAAGGAAAGTAGTTTCCATATATATCCCAGCACCATTCGTAGACATTGCCGCTCATATCATACAAACCGAGTTCATTGGGCTCTTTTAGCCCCACGGAATGGGTTGTCATGCCGGAATTACCCGCATACCAGGCCACCGCGTTGATGTCGTTGCCGCCGCTGTAGGTGTAACCATGTGTAAGGTTTCCTCCTCTTGCCGCGAACATCCACTGCATTTCCGTCGGCAGTCTGTATCCGTCTGCGGTCCAGGTGCAATAAACATTGTAGTGATTTGAATATGTAGAATTCCAGTTTGCCGGCCAGTTATCTGGATTTGTCCCATAACCAAGATATTGATAACAAGGCACTAAACCTTCCAGAATACTACGCCGGTTGCAGTATTCGATCGCATCAAACCACATTACTGTTTCCACCGGGCGATCGGGAATACCCGTGAAAGTTGAGGGATTGACGCCCATGACGGACAGGTATTCTGATTGCTTCAATTCATATCTGGCCAGATAATAGCTTGTGAGGGTAACGTTCCCTGTTCCATTGTTGAAAGTGCCGCCCTCGACCAATACAAAGCCTTCCGGCACAGGTGGTGGCGTTCCGTCGTCGGCTATGATTTTGAATTTGAACTGGTCGCCGTTGATGCCAGGATGTTCGGCCAGGACGTCCCAAACGATGTGTTTTCCGCTGCCGGGGCTGATCCCAGGGCCGATATCCCCGCTCGTCAGGTTGCAGCTGACGTCCCAACTGACGCCGTTGTCGTCCGAAACAAGCAGCGTGACCGTCATGGGCAGGCTGTTTGTCAAATCGAACCAGACATCCACCATTTTGGTGTTGTCGGAGCGTTGCGCCACGGTCAAATTGGAGACGACCGGCGCTCCGGACAAAGTGCCTACTGTAGCGAGAAGAAGGATCGAAAGCATAATCATCTTCATGGCTTCATCCTCAGTATCCGACCGCGACCACTCTGTAAAAACGCCGCGCTGCCGTTTCCGTAGTATCGGCCCACATCAAGGAATAGGTCTGCCCCAGATAAACCGGGCTGGCAAAAGACGGATCGTCGCTGCTGAAAACCTTGTAGGACATAGCGCCGAACACCGGTTCCCAGGTCAGCAACCAGCCTGTGGGCAAAACTTCGAGGGTTGGCTCCAGCGGCGCGCGTAAAACGGGCTGCGCTGATAGTTCGTTGGAATAGGCGCTTTGCAGGCCAAAGGCATTGATCGCGGCAACCGCCACGTAATATGTCTGGCCGTCAGACAAACCGGTCAGGATGCAATGGTCTGTCATGCCCACCGTGACGGGGCTGTCCGAGCCGTCCACATTGGACGTGCCGGTGTAGGGGGCTCCGGAATTGATATCGTAAAAAACCTTATAGCCGACAACAGCCGGATCCGCGGATTGTTGCCAGGCCAGGACAATGGCCCGGTGTTCGCCACTGGCATCCAACAACACCGGAGCGGCCGGAGGCACTGAACTGTACTGATCCAGGCTGATCTGCCCGGAGGAATACCCGGAAACGGAGGATGCGGTGATATCAATAGGCAGCGGGATCAGATCGCTTTGGACCATAAAACTTATGGTGCCGCCGATTGCCGCGACCTGGATGCCTGGGCGGATTGGATCGGCGTCAGTCGTGATAATCGTTCCCCGGCTGGCCGAAACGTTGTATAGCGAGCCGTTGGCCACGACCGTCCCGTCATTGTTGTATAGGATTCCTGAGTTTATCACAGCGGTGGAGACGCCGTCCGCGTTCAGGCTGTCCGGAGTGGCGTCGAGTCCGATTTCGCCTTGCGGCAGCCGCGGAGCCACAGTGTAAGTACAAAAATAGGGAATGTTGGCCCGGACGTAGTTGGAATCCGGCACGACGGTGGAATTCAGGTAATGCCAGCCGCCGTTTTCGTCTTCCCAATACATGCCCAAGGTGTTTTCGCTGATGCCGGCGAGTTCTGAGTCATTGTATGCGATCTTTAGCAGCGGATCGTCGTTCCAGCCATCGGCTTCGGCCTCGAATTTGAAAAAGCCGCCGATGCCGTATTGCAAGCCAGCCCGCTCTTGGCGTTCCTGTTTCAGGCTGTGGTGGAAAGCGCGGGCCTTTTGCCTTTGCTGCTCTGTCATGGCTACGCCGCGGGAGGCGTCGTCCCATTCCCAGTTGCGCGCGAAGACCGAATCCACTCCGGCCGGGAAGGAATTGGCCGATAGCGTGAGGGACGAGCCTTCGTCGTCCAGCAATTCCACGTTGCGGGCTTTGAACGGCAGGTATTTAAGGAATTTGTTTTTGGTTTTGCCGATGACCAGATCTTTCAGTTGGCTGTAGATATCGCCGGAAGTGATCTTGTCCCAAAGGGCGCCCATCACATCGGAAAAACTGACCTCGGGCTGGGGCGGATCGGGCATTTCCGTCTGGAGATAGGGCCAGCCTTTCACCCAGTAACCTTTGCCCAGGTCGTAATCGCGCGCCAGGGTCGCTTCCATGCCCGCCCCGACCTCAACGACGATCACGGGAAAGAACGGAATGGGAAATTCCACTCCCAGTTCCAGTTCCAACGAACTCCTGTCTTGCAGCGTGGCGCCATAAGGGATCGTGACCGGATGGGCTCCATTTTGGATGGTGTTGACATCGTCCAGGAAGTTGGTCAGGTCGTTGGTAAAGGTGTCGTTATCTGCGACGAGTTGCATCGCTTCGCGCCCGATCTGCATCATTTTGGCCGGGGTTTCGGTCACTGCGATGAGTGCGTCTTTGACTACGTTTTCATTCACTTCCACCCAAGCTCCGTATTGCTGGATGGCTCCGGGCAAGTCCCAAACGTTGAGCAGCGGATTGTCCGATTCCACGAAACCGCTGAGCCGGATGTCCTGCCAATCCGTTCCCTGCCAGGTGCCCAACGTTTCGAAGCCCGCCGCTTTGATCCAGGCGGGATTGAAAACATTCAGTCTTTGCGGATAGAAATTCCCGGCGCTGAGGCTGGACGCCGAAATGCTGACCGGACCGAGGTTGAGAGAGGCATCCCAGGAACCGGAGGTGCCCAGCCTGGCCTGGACCTTTCCATCGGTGTAGATTTTCATGCTCGCCCCGGTGTGGACTTCCACGCCCAGCCCGGCGCCCAGATCCATTCCCAGGGGTAAGTCTTCCAAAACATTGCAAGACAGTTCCAGACTGCCTTTCAAGTCCAGGCCCGCTTCGTCGGCATACCTTTTCACCGCCAGTTCCGAATCGGCGTCGTTGGCGATCAGGATGTCCACGATCCAGTCCAGAAAGGTCGTCGTAACGGATCCGATCCCGCCGCTGAATTTGATGACGGGCTCGTTGAAAAGATAGAAGGCCATCAGCGCTTCCAGTCCCGTCATATCGTCCACATCGAACTCAAATGATGTTTCGTAGGGGAAACTGGCCTCCTCGTTGGCGCCGGCTTCGTAAATATCGAGCAATTTGGGCGGCCCCACGCTGAGATCCTGACCCAGAAAGACGTCGCCGCGCCGGCTGACGCGCATCGTCGGCCAGTCCGGATCCGACCCGGTGCCCTGCAGATCCAGGTAAATGGAACTTCCGGTGCCTCCGCCCGCGTAGGCTGTTCCGGTGAGGGCGTAGGCCGTCGCCCCGGCCCCGAGGTACATGTACATCCGGTAGCCCCAGGACGCGGTATATTCGTAAGGCACGACCTCGCAGAGTACGCTGCGCCGGTTTTCGGGCAGGATGGTCTGGGAATTGGCGCGCATGACCGTGACGGTCTCGCTGCTGCCTGGGATGCCAGTCCCGACCTGGCTGGCAGGAATCTTGACCGCGAAAATGCCGGCATCGTTGATCCGCAGGACGGTATTCAGAAATTCGTAGGGCAGTTTGCGGGACTGGCAGGATATCACATTGCCCTGCGCGTCTTCAGCTTCCAGGTTAACATTCATCACGGGATACCATTTGCCGTTGTATTGGCCTTCCACCACAAACCAGGCATAGCCGTAACCTCCCTCCGGAATTTCCAGCGGCGAAGGATTTGGCACCAGGTTGAAAGGCACGATCCGGTAATCTGAATACGCTTCGATGACAGTGTTGATGGTCACCGGACCGTAGATGGCATAGCCGGTCACGCGGTCTTCAGCACGGAGATGGTTAGTGAGGCAGAGAAATGCAAGCGTTCCGATTAAGGCAGGTAAAAATGCGCGAATATTCATAACTCCTCCCCGGGAGTCAGGAATTTAACTTTGCCTTAATGCAGTTCAATCGAAATTATGTCAAGGTTTTTCTCCGCTCCGATCAGCCCTCTGCCACCGACCCAATATTATTGATATTCTTACTCGCTCCCATGCCAATTTCTGATGTTCGAAACTTTCATCCAGAGCAGGCAAAAGTGTGCCGTCTTCGCCTGGCGGAAGATTATCATGCAGATCTGATATGTGAGTCTGGTCTGGTTTCAATCCTCAGCGTGGTGTTTGATGACGCGGCCTTCGGCGAAATAGACAGTGTTTTCGGCGATATTGGTGGAAAGATCGCCGATCCGTTCCAGATTTTTTGCGATCCGCAGGAGGTGCAGATAATCCGCTGCCTGCCCGGGATCAGCTTTGAGGAGTTCGACCAGGTGCCTGTAGATTTCGCGGTTGAAGTCGTCCACTGTATTGTCCATGTGGCAGACTTTTCCGGCCAGTTCGGCGTCCTCACGGGCAAAGGCGTCGAGGGAATTGCCCAACATGGCCAGCGACGCGTTTTTCATGGCAGCCAGTTCCGGAAGTTCGCTGACGGCCGGATGCCCTTTGAGGTGGACGACGCTTTCGGCGATGTTGACGGCCTGGTCGCCGAGGCGTTCGAGGTCATTGTTGATCTTGTAGATCATCAGGATCAGCCGCAAATCGCGGGCTTCGGGCTGATGCAGGGCGATGGCAGCCGTACATTTGCTTTCGATCTCCAGTTCCAGGCTGTTGACGCGCGTTTCGAAAACCCCGACTTCTTTCATAAGGTTTCCGTTCGCTTTGTAGAGTCCGTCTATGGACATCGCGACCATTTTCTCCACGAGCGAGGCCTCGGCCATGAGCAACTTTTTGAGTTCCAATATCTTGTATGGTATCATCATGATTCCTTTTACCCGAATACCCCGGTCAGATAGGCTTCGGTGCGCTTATCCGCCGGGACGGTGAACATCTTTTCCGTGGTGCCGAACTCCACCAATTCGCCCAGATACATGAACGCCGTGTATTCCGAGATCCGGCCAGCCTGCGCAACGTTGTGGGTGACGATTAGGATGGTGACGCTGTTTTTGAGTTCGAGGCAGAGTTCCTCGATCTTGGCTGTGGATTGCGGATCCAGCGCGGATGTCGGTTCATCGAGCAGCAGGACGAGCGGGCTTGTGGCCAAGGCGCGGGCCATGCAAAGGCGTTGCTGCTGGCCTCCGGAAAGGCTCATCGCGGAACTGTGCAGGCGGTTTTTGACCTCGTCCCAAAGCCAGGCGGCCTGGAGGCTGGCCTCGACGCGGTCGGCAAGTTCGCTTCTGTTTTTGACAGCATCCTGCACCTGCAGCCCGTAGGCCACATTATTGAAGATGGATTTGGGAAAGGGATTGGGTTTTTGGAACACCATCCCGACCTGAGAGCGGATTCCGGTCACGTCGGTCCCTGGCGCGTAGATATCCCTGTCGCCAAGGGTCACTTTACCGGTGATGCGGGTTTCCGGGATAAGGTCGTTCATGCGGTTGAAACAGCGCAGCAAAGTGGATTTTCCGCAGCCGGAGGGGCCGATCATCGCGGTCACTTTATTGGTATGGACACTGAGGTCGATATCGTTTAGAACCTGGTTTTTTCCGAACCAAAGATTAAGCCCGAAGGCCTGGATCTGGGGATTTACCATTGTCGTTTTCTCCTGATGGAATAGCGGACGAAGATAGCCACGGAACTTATAACCAGAACCATAAGCAGCAGGACCAGCGCGGTGCCGTAGGCGATGGGAACCTGGGCTGCGGGATGCGTGCCCTCGGTCATTAAAGCATAAATGTGGTAGGGCAAAGCCATGACATCGTCGCGCAGCCCGCTGGGCAAGCCCTTGGCAAAGAAGGTTGTGGCGGTGAACATTATAGGAGCTGTTTCACCCGCGACGCGGCCAACGCTGATGATGGCACCGGTGAGAATGTTGGGCAGGGCGGTGGGCAGGATGACCCGCGTGATGGTCTGGCGCGTCGTCGCCCCCAAAGCCAGAGAAGCGTCGCGGAATTCCGGCGGTACTGTTCTGATGGCCTCTTCTGTGTTGTTGACGATAACCGGGAGAGCCAAAATCGCCAATGTCATTCCGCCAGAAAGCAGCGAAACTTCCCAACCCAAAAAATTCACGAACAGCGCCATGCCAAACAAGCCGAATATAATCGAGGGCGTCCCGGCCAGAGTGTTGATCGCGATTCGCAAAAGGCGTACCAGCCAGGCCGGACGACCGTAATTGGTAAGCCAGACAGCGGTCAACACGCCCAGAGGCAAGGCAACCAGCATTGCCAGCGCAGTCAGTAGCAGCGTTCCCACCAGGGCGGGTAAAATGCCGCCCTGTGTCATTGCGTTCCGCGGACCCGTGGTTAAAAATTCCCAACTCAGGACGGAGCCGCCCAAACTGAACATGCGGATCAAAAAAAGCAACAGGAACAGCGCAGTCACCAGCAGCAGCGAACCCAGCAGCAGCGTCGCGGCGAGATTGAGGGTTTGGCGGGGTTTCATCCGTGCCTCCGCTTGCCAAAAGCCGCCTCGCTCAGCAAGTTGGTGACGAAGGTGATCGCGAACAGCAGGATGGCCAAAGCGAAAAGCGATTGGAAGTGCAGGTCGCACATGACGGTTTCACCCATTTCGGCGGCGATTGTGGAGGTCAGCGGACGCACGGAATCGAAGATGGAACCAGGGATCCGCGCCGCGCCTCCGGAAACCATCAAGACCACCATCGTTTCCCCGATGGCGCGGCCAAAGCCCAACAAAACGCTGCCGATGATGCCACTTTTTGCAGCTGGCACCACAGCTTTGAAGATCGTCTCCGCGCGGGTCGCGCCCAAAGCCAGGGAGGCTTCGCGGATATTGTGCGGAACGGCGGAGAGGGCGTCCTCGCTCAAACTGCTGACAATGGGTACGATCATCACGCCCAAAATCACCGAAGCTGTAAAGAGGTTCAGGCCGCTGTCCAGATCGAACCACTGGCGCACGAGCGGAGCCAGGAAAGCCATGCCAAAAAGGCCGTACACCACAGAAGGAATTCCCGCCAGCAATTCGATCACCGGCTTGGCGATCTCGCGCAGCCGGCTGGACGCGATCTCCGCGATGAAAATCGCCGAGCCCAGGCCGAGCGGGATGGCGATGGCCAAAGCCCCGAGCGTCACCGCAAGCGAGCCCGCGATCAGCGCCCAGGCCCCAAAACTTTGTTCGGCGTGGGTCGGATACCAGCTGTTGGTAAAAAGGAACTCCGGCAAACTGACTTTCCCGAAAAACGGCAACCCCCGGCCAAAAATTCCGGCAATGATGCCCAGCAGGCTGGCGATCGTGAACAGCGCGGCCGCATAGGTGATCACCTGAAACAGCTTTTCCTTCAAAATTTTCATTTCTTTTCCCCAGGGAAGCGAAAGCTGCAGCTTTCGCTTCCCGAGTTTTTCAGTCCTTGTAAAAACTTGTTCCAAGCCCCGTCAATTCAGGGTGATGAAGCCCTGTTCCTGCACGATCTTTTGCCCGGCAGCGGATTGGATGAAGGCGATGTAGCGGTTGGCCGCCCCGGCAGCTTTTCCGTTGGTGTACATGAAGAGTTTGCGGGCGAGCGGATAGCTTCCGTCCTTGACGCTGGCGGAATTTGGGCTGATCCCTTCGACGCTGACGGATTTGATGGAGGAAGTTAAGTAGCCAAGCCCAATGTAGCCGATAGCGCCGGGGGTGTTCCCCACAGTGGTGGCGATGGCATTGTTCGAAGCCAGCAACTGGGCTGTGGAAACGACCTTGGCCCCGGCCAGCGCTTTTTCGTTAAAGACTTCGAAAGTGCCGGAGGCGACGTCGCGCGAGATGACGACGATCGGAGCCTTGTTTCCGCCAATCTCGCTCCAGTTCTTGATCTTGCCGGTGTAGATATCCCGGATCTGTTTCAGCGTCAGATTCTTCACCGGATTGGCGGAATTAATCACGATGGCGATGCCGTCCAAAGCGATCGCGTAAGGCGTGGGATTCAAGCCTTTGGACTTGGCTTGCGTAATTTCCTTGGCTTTCATGGTGCGGCTGGAACAGGCGATATCGACGGTGCCGTTCATCAACGCCGCGATGCCGACTCCGGAACCGCCGCCGCGAATGGAGATATCCAGCTCCGGATTGGCATTCATAAAGGCTTCCGCGGTGGCCTGGGCGATGGGTAAAACTGTCGTCGAGCCCGAACAGGTAAGCCGGTTTCCCTTGGCCAGGGCAGGCAGCGCCAGTAGGGTCAGCAGGATAGTGGTCAATATTACTTTTTTCATTGTGTTGCTCCTAAGCTTTGATCGTGTTGCTAAAGCGCCATTTGAACTGCAGCATCAGCGTGCCGGTGTCCTTGAGCCCGTTTGCGTAAGCAGCTGCAGACTTTTCTTCGTCATAGGTTTTGCTTGTGTAATTGAGTTGGAGTTGCATGGCGGGATTGGCGCTATCGTCGTGCATAAAATTGTAGTTCACTCCTCCCGTGATAGCGGTGAGGAGATTTTTGTTCGAGGGATTGCCGGTTTCGTCCCAGCGGTCGTAACGCCCTGTCAGATCGATATCCGCGCCCAACAGCCTATTCAGTTTCAGGCAGGGGACGACGCTCAGCGCGGTTGCGGTGTAGTTTTTGGCACTGAAAGCATCCGCGAAACTGACTTCCTTGCTCATGTACTCAGCCCAAACGTCAACAGGCCCGAAAGCTGCTCGCAGCAAGGCGTCCAGCAGCAGTTGGGTATTGTAGGAACTGTTTGCGGTGGCGTCGGCAAGTTTGATCCTGCGTTCGCTGCCGTTGGTCATCAGCGAGCCGCCGAGCGTAAGTCCGGGAAGCGGCATCAAGCGCAAATTGGCCAAAAAGGCGGGATCGATGTTGTCTTTGAGGTTGGCGCCGTAGTTTTTGTAACCTTCGCCGTTATAGACGCCAAACGCGTATTCGCCCCAGCCGGCGGGCAGAAAACCGTTCAAGGTAAGGCCGTAATCGGCGGAATTGGCAAGTTTATATTCATCGGAGGGAGCTTTGCCGATCAAGTTGTAGGACCAGTCGTAGATGGTGCCGAAATAAACTTTCTGCAGGCCGGCGGTGACGGTCAGATCCGGAAGCGGGATCAGGTTGGAAAAATCCACATAAGCATATTTGAGTTTGAGTCCGGCGCCGTCTTTGACCAGATCGCTGCTGAAAAGGTCAACTGTAAAACGGCCTTTGATGGTTTCGCTGAACTTGGCTTCCAAACCGATGTAGCCGCGTTCGAGGGAAAAGTTGTTGCGTAAGGTCGCGTCGCTGCTGTCACCCGGCGCTTTTCCGGCTTCCAGGGTCCAGCGGTTCCACATTTCACCGCTGAGTTTGATCTCCTCAGCTGCCATAAGGCCTGGCAGGATAAGCATTCCCAGCAGGGCTGCCATGAGCGTTTTTTCATCTTTATCTCCTTCTTCTCTGCGAGGTTCTGCTCTGTTATACCCACCAATTGTTAGGATTTTATCAAGAGGTGGTTAAGATTTCTTAACTCCCACATGGCTCTTGCGATCATTACGGGATCAATACGGGATCAATACGGATGAAACCCGTAATGATCCCGTATTGATCCCGTATTGATAGAGATGGAGGTAAGAGGTAGGTTAACTGATGTTTATGTGCAAGTGTCAGTTAGTTGATATGGAGTGAATCTGGGCCAAAAAATGATACTCAGAGTTGGCTGCGCAGCCGCCGTAAGGCCTTGGCGCGGAGTTGTTTGACCCGTTCCACGGAAAGCCCTGTTTGCTTCGCAACTTCACAAAGGGGAAGCCGGTCCCTATAACACAGAGTCAAAATGGAGCGTTCGTTTTCGTCCAGACCGGATGGCAGTTCAAAAACCGGCCTGGAATCTGGCGCTAGTTCTTCCGGAACAGCAGGAACATTTTCCAATAGATCATTACTGGAAATCGCTCTCAGGGCTTTCGTTTCCTGTCGCGCAGCGCGGAGAAGCCGTTTTTTTATCCACCAAGTGGCATAGGTGGAAAAAAGCACTCCGCGGCCGGGATCGAATTTGCCCGCGGCGTCCAGCAGCCCCAGCAAAGCTTCCTGGCGCAGATCGTCCAGCGGCAAACCGCAAAATTGATAACTTTTAGCCAGGCCGTAAGCCAGGTTTTTAAAATCCGCCACGATCCGCTCCGGATCAGGATCCCAGGCTGTTACGGCTTCCGCCGCGAAGTTTTTTACTGTGGATGGTTGCAATTCAATGGACATCGGGGCTCCCGCTACCTGGTTGGCGCAAGGGAAGTTCCAGATGGAAAACCGTGCCCTGCCCGGGAACGCTGTCCACACTGATCTGTCCGCGATGCAGCAACACGATATGCTTCACGATGGCAAGCCCGAGCCCGGTACCGCTGTCTCTCTTGTTACGCGAGGGATCGGCCACGTAGAAACGTTCGAATATACGGGGCAGGTGTTTTGCCGCGATGCCGCGTCCGGTGTCGGACACTTCAAAACGGACGCAATCCTCGCCAGTCCTGGCGCTGATCATGATCCCGCCCTGGTCGGTGTAACGCAAAGAATTTTGGACGAGGTTGAGGAAAACCTGTTCCAGCTTGAAGGGATCGCAGTTCAGACGCGGCAGGCCGGGCTCCAGTTCGATATTGAGAGCAAGGCCTTTGGCAGCGACTTCGGGCTCCAGGATCAGGCGGATGTTGTCAAAAAACGTTTCCAGCCCGATCTCCCGCAATTCCAAGCCGGCCCCGCTTTCCAGGCGGATCAGCTGCTCGAGGTCGCGGATCAAATGGATCAGGCGCTGGGTGTGGCCGTGGATAATCTGGAGATAACGCGTGTGGTCCTGGCCGGGAGCAGTCTGCATCGCTTCGGTGAAACCGCTGATAGCGGTCAAAGGCGTACGCAGTTCGTGGGCCAGGTTGACGATGAAATCCTTTTTCATCTGGCTGGCTTGTTGGATGGCGTCGATGTTGTGCAGGATGAAGACCATGCGGCGGGCCTGGTCGTTTCGGCTGACCGAAAGCATATAATAATGCCCGTCGAGCACGATGTCCGAATGGAGCTGACCGGCCTCTCCGGCCTTGTCGCGCAGACTTTCCTGCAATTGCGGATCGCGGATGACCTCCCAGAAAAACTGCCGCCGCCTGGCGTCATAGGCCGGAAACAGCCGCCGGAAGGGAGTGTTCGCCCATTCCAGGCCGCCTTCGTAGTTTTGGGACCAGAGGACGTCTTCGATAGAACTAAGGACCAATCGCAGTTCTTCACGGTGGACCGCGAGGTGTTTGATCGTGGCGTCGAGCGAGCCCAACATTTCGTTCAGGTCGCGGCCCAGATTGTCAAATTCGTCCAAAGCCAGGGCGGGTATGCGCTGGCTGCGGTCGCCTCCCGCGATGCTGCGGGCTACTTGGGAGATCAAACCGTAGTGGCGGCGCAGATGGTGCCGGAGATAGATCAGGACAGCCGTGACGACCAAAACCATGACGATCAGGGTCAGCCAGGGCGGCGAGTCCCAAGCCAACAACAGCGCCAGCACGGCCAAAATCAGCGCGTGGGCAAAGATCAACAGACGGTTCAGGCTATGCTTGTCCATCCTGCAGGCCGTTTTGCTCCTGTTTCGTGGAAAACTTGTAACCAAGGCCGCGGACGTTTTTGACCATGTAGGCCAGTTCGCCGAGTTTGTCGCGCAGGTTGCGGATATGGACATCTATGGTGCGTTCGGTGACGATTTTGTCCGTGCCCCAAAGGAAATCCAGGATCTGGTTGCGGTTATAAACCCAACCCGGGCGTTTGGTGAGCAGCTGGAGGATCTTGAATTCCGTGAGGGTCAGGTCGATCCTTTTGCCGCTTCGGAAAGCCTCGTAGCGATTGAAATCGAGGCGAAAATCGGATGTGATGTCCAACACGTTTTTCTCACCTTCCCAAGCGCTGCGGCGCAGCACAGCCTTGATCCGGGCCAGCAGTTCCGAAGCCTCGAAAGGCTTGGTGACATAATCGTCGGCGCCGAATTCCAGGCCTTTGACCTTGTCCTCGATATCGGCACGCGCCGTCAGCATGACGATGGGAATTCGCCGGAGCGCGGGATCGCTTCTCAGGCGGCGGCAGGCCTCAAAACCGTCCATGCCGGGCAACATCAGGTCGAGCAGGATCAGATCCGGCTGTTCGGAAAGCAAATAATCTAGCAAAGCCGGCGCGTCGGCAAAACCGCGCGTGTGGTAGCCTGCTCCGGCCAATTGCAACTGCAGCAATTCAAGGATGTCGGCCTCGTCCTCGACTATATGGATCAGTTTTCCCATGGGTGCATTTTCCTTTCCCGCGAACCTTTCTGTGAAACAAGGACTCGTGGCAAGAAAAAAGCGCCAGAAAAGTGTTAAATTATCTTAACAAAGCCCCCAGCCCCGGTCGGGCGGGCTCTACACCGGGCATTACAACAAAACTGCGGGCAAAAAGCAGTTGACACAATCGCCGGGATGAGGTTTGGAGAATACAGGTTCCGGGTCAGCCGACATTGCGCCGCAATTGCATCTGCCGCGCCGGAAACAAACTCCCGGAACGAAGGATATTAGCGGATAAAGGACTTCACGATGTTTTGGAAAAGGACTCTTTCCGTCCTGGCCTTGGGATTCTTACTGCTGGCGGCCCTGGCGGCCGAAACCGCCCCAGAGCCCGGAACTGCCGCGGTGCCGGAGGCGATCGGCAACTTTATCCAGGGCTTGAACGAAAACTCCTACGGGCTCGCCCGAAATTGGATCTCGCCGGATTTCAACCTCCCGCAAGTCCCTTCCGAAGTGCGGGAACCGGTATTCAAACAGCTGTTCGCGCAGTGGCCGGTCAAGATCACGTCTTATTCCGTGACCGACGTAAAAAAGGGCGCCGGCTACACAGACTACACGCTGCAAGCAAAACTGGGGGCCAGAGACATGCAGATCATCTTTACGCTGGATAAAAAAGGACGGGTACAGGAATGCTCGCTGTTCAGCCTGCAGGCAGCCGCAACAGGCAGCAAACAAATTCCGGTGACCTATGCCGAGATCCCCATCGAAATGTATAAAGGGGTGATCCTCTGCGACGGCGAGGTGGACGGAGTAAAGGGCAAATTCCTCCTCGATACCGGCGCTCCGACGCTGGTGCTGAATTCTCCGCCCCAGAGCGACAGTTCCCGGGTTGTTTTGTCACTTTCCGCCGGGGCCGGAGGCGCATCTCCGGGCATGGATGTAAGGCAGGTGAAAGTAGCCAAGTGGGGCGGCGGGACCAAATTGGATTTCAGCGCCATCACCATGGATCTGTCACATCTGGCCAATCCGGACTCGCTGAACTTTCTCGGCATCATCGGAATGGATATGCTGGAGCCCTATGAGACGCACATCGACGTCAAAAACCTCCGTTTGTACCTCTACGCCCTTGACGCGGAAGGCAATTACATCGATCCGCAGGTCAGCCACAAATTCCGCAAGAAAGTTGCCTTTACCATGGACATGCATCTGCCCACCTTCAAGATCAAATTGGGGAAACTGAAAGTCCTGGTGGGGCTGGACACCGGCGCGTCAAGCAATACTCTTCCGGTGCAGCTGTTTGAGCCGTTGAAAGATCTGTACGAAAGCACAGCTGCGGATTCGGCGCTGGGGATCGGCAGTGAATATTTCGAGGTCAAAACGGCTGTGCTCAGGCACTGCGAGATCGCGGGAGAAAATTATCCCGGGATGAGCTTCGCCTTTGTGGACAATCCCACCCTCAGCGGAGTCGAGGTGCTCAAAGCCGAAGGTTTGCTGGGCAGCCCTTTCTACACCCGGCAAAGGATCGCGCTCAACTACCGAAAAAAACTGCTGGGTATTTTCTGACCGGTTGCCAACATTAATTGTAAAATCCGGCGGATAGATCCGGCCTAACATTTTACCGCTGCGCTGGCGGAAATATTTTGCTAAACTGACCTGTATGGCGGATCTATGGTCAAAGGGCTGCCAGCGTTTTCCTGACTGCCGCTGATCGCCTGACCCAGCGGAATATTGTTTAAGCCGATAATCACTCTATCCCACCCCTCAGGCAACGCCCCAGGTGAGCACAAAAATCGAGCCCGGTTATCTACAAACTCTAAAACTGCCTGGCAAAATCCAGCAGTAATTCGACTCCCGCGGTCTCCGCGGCTTTGGCTTGGGATAAAAGTTCCACTGCTCTGGCGGCGTTTTCGGGAGTAAAATCCTCTGGATTGGGAGGGAAAGCATAGAGTCCGCACAGGCCTTCCAGCGCCTCAGCCACTTTTTCGTAGTTTTGAGAGGCTTGGTCGAGGGATGCGTAGTCATAGCCAGCGCCCAGTTTTTCCCGGATCTCATTCAGGAATGCCGCGGCCCGGTACCTGGCTTCGCACCAGATCCTGGAGTTGTAGGGCAGGCCGAGTTGATCCACCTCGCCCTCCTCTAAAGATCTGATCCAGACATCATAGGCTGGAAGCCCCATGGTGTACTTGGGCAAGGCGTATTTGGCCGGGTCAGACTGGTAGGCGCGAAAGAAGTCCAGAGCGCCCTTAACCTGGCTTCTGGCCTCCGGAAAGCTGTTCGCGCGCTCAACCGTTATAACTTCCAGCATCCCGATTTCCGAGACGCCGAGGGAATCCCAGTCGCAATGCTTGCTTTGGCCGTCGAAGTCCGCATACAGGTATCCCGTTTCATCGGTCCCCATGATCAGATAATACTCTTCGATGCCCAGTTCAAAAGCGAAACTGGGCAGGTTTTTCGCCAGGGCGGCTTTGACCTGATCAAACGCGGCTTTTTGCTGCGCAGAAAAGTTGGGATCGTTTTTTGAAGCGATTGTTTCTTGAAAGAGCAGTCCCAGGTTTTTGGCATTTTCTTTCAGGAAGGAGTTGTCAAAAGCCGTCGGCCCGCTTGGACAGACGCCTGGGAAAATGTTCATCAGGAAGGCGTATCCCGTCACGCCCCAGATCCAATCGGGCGAATAACCGCATTCCAAATAATCGGAGCAGCCGGCGATACAACCCAGGAAACTTGACCAGGCCGGAACTGGCTTGATTTGCATTTGAGGTTGCGCCATCAATCCTCCCAGAAGGCATAACAAGAGAAAAAACAAAGCACATTTTTTCATTGGACACCTCATCTTTCTACAAACTTTTTTCTTTATCCTGCCAACCCTGTCAAGCAATATCTGGCCACGGCTATCACAATGCGGATAAGAATTTTGTCCACAGACGGATACGCTCGATCTTGGAGCCTTTCCTGCCTGATTTTGAGACATTTGTTCGCGGGGGTTGCGCCAGTGCGGATGGGTGATCCCCAAAGTGATTCCACCGCTGCCAAAGAGCCGTTCACAAGGCACTTTTGGAAAGTGACCCAGAGGATGAATCATCCTGTTCTTGACATTCGGCTTGACATTTTAGGGACATCCTCCCAGTTATCGTCATAAGTGTGATAAAAAATGTGCGGGAGGATGGATGATAAAAAGATCATTCGTGTATTTGTGCCTGCTTTTACTGGCCTGTGTCGGCCACGCTCTGGTCATCCAACTTGAGGACGGTTCGTCCATCGTTGGCCAGATCAACGCCAAGGACAACGCCACATATTCCGTCGATACCGATTACGGCAATCTGAATGTGCCCATCGGCAACGTGAAGCGCATCCTGGACGGAGACAAGGATGTGACAGTCGATTTCTACCGCAAGGCCGGATTCAGCAACACGATCACCAAATACGACATCAAAAACCTCGACAGTTACGTGGTGCGGGATCTGACCCTGTATGAACGGGAAATGCTGAGCCAGTTTGAAAAACTCAACCAAAACACCGCCCGGATCAGCAACACGATGTGGACCATCTGGGGTGTCAGCGCAGGCGTCGCCATACTGGCGATCATTCTCTCATCCGGAAACTGACGGCGCAGAACGACATCCTTTTCCTTTTTGCGGCTACGTAAGCTGCCAGAAGGTGAATACCTTCCACACCTTGCCTATAAAGAACTTGACACACAGGCTTGTTGGCAATGCTGGAGAGGATTTTCCACAGAAGCCGGATTAATATGAGAAACTGCCGATTTTTTATGATCCTGGCCCTTTTGGCCGGGCTGGTCGCCTGCGGACGGCAAAGCAGAGAAGAGCACTATACCAGCGTTTTGGAAGGCACCAGAACCAAAGTGAACGCTCTAATGGGGGGCACGATCCAGCGCGTCAACATCGCTGAAGGCGACTCTGTCCGGATTGGTGAAGTCCTGGCCGTTCTGGACAACCGTGAACTGAACTTTCAGGGAGACCAGCTGGCCGCGACAGAACGCGAACTGGATGCCCAGGAAAACGTCAGCCGCACCCAGATCAACCAGGCTCAGACAGATCTGGCTTATGTCAACCAGCGTAAGGAACGCACCCAGAACCTCGTCGGAGAAGGTGTTTTACCCCGGCAGAACCTGGACGACCTGCTCAACTTGGAAAGCAAGGCCAGAAGCCAACTCACGGCTGCTAACCAAAGTTTGGAACTGCTAAAGGCGAAACGCGCCCAACTGGCTGCCCAAAAAGAGATCCTGAGCAAAAAACTCGACGACTCGCTGCTGCGCGCCACTGCCAACGGCAGGATTTCCACGCTTTATTACCGCGGCGGGGAAGTCATCCCTCCACTGGGACAGCTGGCTGAGATCGTCACCCTCGACAGTATGGAGACCAGCATCTATGTCGGTGAAGAGAGGCTCGCGGAGATCAAAACCGGAAGGACACTGCCTCTGAAAATCGCGGGTTTGGACCAGGCCTTGACGGGGACGGTCATCCGCATCGCCGACCAGGCCGAATTCACCCCCAAGACGGTTTTGACCCCAGACAACCGCAGCAGCATGGTCTATGCAGTCCGGATCAGAGTCCCCAATCCGCAGGGCGCCCTCAAAGACGGAATGCCAGTCGACGTCTGGCTGAAATGACGCTTTCCCCGCCGGACTCCGAGGCAGGCAGCAAGGTGTCCGAGGCCGCAGTCAGCCTGAAAGGGTTCAGCTTTCAATATCAGGCGCATCCCGCTGTCCGCGATCTCTCGCTGGAAGTTCAAAATGGGATCATCCACGGTCTGATCGGTCCCGACGGAGCCGGCAAAACGACCGTGATGCGCTCCATCTGCACCTTGCTGGACGTGGCTGAGGGATCCGTAAGCGTATTCGGTCTGGAAGTAAACAAACACCGGACCGAAATCAGATCCCGCCTCGGCTACATGCCCCAGCGCTTTTCCCTTTACCAGGATCTGACCGTGGAGGAAAATCTGCGTTTTTTCGCCCGCCTCTTTGGGATCCCGGAACAGGAATACGCGCGGCGCCGGGAGACCCTCTATAGCTTTTCCCGGCTGGGACCTTTCCAAAACAGGCGCGCCAAGGCCCTGAGCGGTGGCATGAAACAAAAACTGGCGCTCAGTTGCGCGCTGGTCCACGCGCCCGAACTGCTGGTTCTGGATGAACCGACCTTTGGCGTGGATCCGGTCTCCCGGATGGAATTCTGGGATATTTTGCACGACCTGAAAAAGCAGGGAAGCACAATCCTCGTCTCCACCGCCTACATGGACGAAGCCGAGAAATGCGACCACGTGACCTTGCTGCACAAGGGCAGGATACTGCTGGACGGCGATCCCGCACGGATTCTGAAGAATTGGACAACCAACATTTACTCACTGGGTTCCGACGCTCCCCGCGAACTCGCGCGTTTTCTGGCTTCGCAGCCGGAAGTCTTGAGCAGCCAGTTTTTCGGCGCGGATCTGCACATCACAGCGAAAGAGGAGATCGGGGCGACGAAATTCCGCTCCTGGCAGGCGCAATGCCCTTCGTTGCGCAAATGGGAGAAAATTCCCGCCGGCATGGAAGACATTTTTCTGGAACTGATGGAAAATGATCAGGACCGTTGACCTGACCAAGCGCTTTGGCTCCTTCACCGCCGTGGACAAACTCAATCTGGAGATCGGGCGGGGCGAGATATTTGGTTTTCTTGGAGCCAACGGCGCTGGCAAAACGACCACGATCCGCATCCTCTGCGGGCTCACGCGCCCCACTTCGGGCAGGGCTGAGGTCGCTGGACTTGACCTGGCCCGACGCAGCGAGCAGGTCAAACGCTCCATCGGCTATATGAGCCAGCGTTTCGCGCTGTATGAAGATCTGAAACTGCGGGAAAACCTGGTCTTTTACGGCGGTCTTTACCGGCTGGGGCCCCAAACCTCCCTAAACAAGGCCAAGCCTTATCTGGAGCGCTTTGCCATGGAGCGCTACACTGATGAATTAGTGCGCGAAATCCCTCCCGGCTACAAACAGCGCTTGGCGCTGATCTGCGCGCTCACCCACGATCCGCCCGTAGTTTTTCTGGATGAGCCGACCAGCGGAGTGGATCCCCAGGCCCGGCGCGAGTTTTGGTCCGTGATCAGCGACCTCGCCGCGTCCGGCAAAACGGTGATCGTCAGCACGCACTATATGGAAGAGGCCGAATATTGCCACCGGGTGTTGATCATGAGGGATGGGATTTCCGCGGCGCAGGGATCTCCGGCCGAACTGAAGGCCGCCCACGGAGTTGGTTCGATGCAGGAACTCTTTCTGCTGCTCGCTTCCGGGGAATAATCTGCATGAACCTGAAACGCGTAAACGGCATCGCCCTCAAAGAATACAACCACATCATCCGCGATCCACGCACGCTGCTGATCCTGATCCTGATGCCCATCCTGCAACTCACGATTTTCGGCTATGCCATGCGTTTTGAGATCCGTCACGTCAAACTCGCGGTCCGTGATTACTCCCACAGCCCGGCTTCGCAAGACCTGATCCGCAAATTCGGCGCCACGGAGTATTTCACTGTGCAGGTTTTAAACAGCTACTCCGTCACGCCGCAGATGCTTTTCAACACCCGGCAGGCCCACGCGGTGCTGACCATACCCCCCAGTTTCGCTGCGGAAAAGGGCACCGACCGTAGTTTGCAATTGCTGATCGACGCCTCGGACGCCAATGCGGCGCAATTGGTCCTGACTTACTGCCAGGAGATCATCGCTTCCGAATATGGCCCGGATCTCCGGCGTGTTCTGGATGTGCGGCCCAAGCTGCTGTACAATCCGGATCTGAAGAGCGCCTATTTCTTTGTTCCAGGCCTGATCGCCACGATCCTGGTGATGATCTGTGCCCTGCTGACCAGCATTTCCATCGCTCGGGAAAAGGAATTGGGCACCCTGGAGCAACTGCTGGTCTCCCCAGTCACAGTTTCGGACATTTTGGCAGGTAAGATCGCGCCCTATGTGGTGCTGGCTTTGGTGGACGCCTTCCTCATCCTGGGGATAGGGATGCTTCTCTTCCGCGTACCGTTCCTGGGCAGTTTCGCCGCGTTTCTTTTCTACACGCTCATCTACGTGGTGGCCGCCCTCTGCCTGGGTTTGATGGTCTCCACCATCGCCAAAACCCAGCAGGTAGCGATGATGATGGCTTTGGGCATGACCTTACTGCCGACCCTGATGCTCTCAGGTTTCATTTTCCCCATCCGCAGCATGCCCTGGATCCTGCAGCAGGTCACCTATATAGTTCCGGCAAGGTATTTTCTGCTGATCATCCGCGGCATCATGATCAAAGGCAATACGACCCTGGAACTCTGGCACAGCGGGGCGGCCCTGGCAGCGATCAGCTGCGTCGCGCTGCTTGTGGCGGCCAGGCGCTTCAAACTAAAACTGCAATGATCAGCTTTTCCGCGATCGTCAGTTTCTTGCGCAAGGAATTCCTCCAAATTCTGCGCTCCCGGGAAATGCTGGTGATGATCTTTGTTTTTCCCATTGTCGAATTGCTGTTTCTGGGCTTCGCCGTCTCCAACGAGGTCAGGCACGTGCGACTCGCATTTCTGGATTACGACCGCTCTGCGGAAAGCCGCGAACTGGTCAGCGCTTTTTCCTCCACCGACCGCTTCGATATAGTTCCGGCAGAGATCTCCGATACTCCGTACACTATACTGCAAAGCTGGCGTGCCCAGGCAGTGGTCGTCATCCCCGCGCATTTCGGCAGGGACCTCAACCGGCTGGACGGACCCGCCCTGCAGATCGTTTTGGACGGTGTGGACGGCAATACGGCGACGATTTCCTCAGCTTACTGCTCGGGAATAATCCAGAGCTTTATCCGCAAGGAATTGAAATCCCGGGATCCCCGGCTGCTGGCTATGCTCACGGGACAGACCCTGACCGGAGGAGTGGATCTGCGCCACCGGATGTGGTTCAACCCGGATCTGCGCTCCAGCCTGTTCATTATACCCGGCATCGTCGCTGTTTTAGTGACCATCACCTCCATGCTGCTTTCCGCAATGAGCCTGGTGAGGGAAAAGGAGATCGGCACCCTCGAGCAGCTTATGGTCACCCCGGTGAGCAAGATCGAACTGCTGATCGGCAAACTGGTTCCTTTCTGGCTGATCAGCTTTGTCCAGATGGCCATTTCGCTCGTCTTTGCCTTCCTGATCTTCGGAGTCCGCCCCACCGGCAACATCCCAGCTTTGTTCCTCTTTTCCAACGTTTACCTTTTCACCACGCTCGGCCTGGGAATCTTCATCAGCACCTGGTCCTCCAGCCAGCAGCAGGCGATGTTTTTTGCCTGGTTCTGCATGGTTTTCATGCTTTTACTGGGAGGGATGTTCATCCCCGTGGCCAACATGCCAGCAGCGATCCGCGCCATAGCGGCAATAAATCCCATGAACCATTTCATGGTCGTGGTGCGCGAGCTGGTGATCAAGGGTGCCGGTTTTCACGAGTTGCACAATGAATTCCTGATCCTGCTTGCCTTTGGGACAGTGTGCCTGGGCGGCAGCGTGATCGCCTTCCGCAAGAGGGTGTGATCCCTCTCCGGAGGCTAATATGGAAATTGCTTTCAATCCGCGCTTCGCTTCTCCGGGTCAGGTTTTGCTTGACACGAGAAAAGCCTTGCCATCCATTCACATCAGTATCGCGAATCTTATAGATTCAAGGAGTTCCGTATGAAAAAGGTTTTGATATTTATACTGCTATTCCTGGGAGCCCGGTTGTTACAGGCGCAGGACATCACCGGCCAATGGAACGGAATGCTGGAAGCCGGCGGACAGCAACTCCGCATCGTGTTCCACATCGAACCCAGTAAAGACGGCTACACCGCGACGATGGACAGTCCGGACCAGGGCGCTTACGGCATGGATGTGAGCGGCGTCACCTGGGAGAACAACAAACTTAAGCTAGTTGCGGAATATCCGCCCATCCAATATACCGGCGAACTGCGTGACAGCCTGATAGTGGGCACTTTCGAGCAATCCGGATTCGAATTCCCGCTGGATCTCCGCCGCGCCGAGATCGCCAAACCGACCTACAACCGGCCGCAGGAACCACAGGAACCTTATCCCTACTTCTCGGAAGAGGTGCGCTTCTTCAATCCCGTGGCTGAGATCACACTGGCGGGGACCTTGACCTTGCCCGATCCATCCGGCGTGTTTCCGGCCGTGGTGCTGATTTCCGGCAGCGGAGCCCAAAACAGGGATGAAGAATTGATGGGGCACAAGCCGTTCAAAGTGCTTGCCGACCACCTGACCCGCCACGGATTTGCGGTCCTTCGCTACGACGACCGCGGTTTCGGCGAGTCGGAAGGCGATTTTGCCTCCGGCACCACCGAGGATTTCGCCACCGACGCGGCCGCCGCCGTTGAATACCTGAGATCCAGAAACGACATCGGGATCATTGGCCTGATGGGCCACAGCGAAGGCGGAATCATTTGCCCCATAGTGGCTGCCGGCAATGACGACGTAAAATTCATCGTTTTGCTGGCCGGGACGGGCGTCCGTGGCGACAGGCTGCTCCTGATGCAGGAAGAGGCGATCATGCGCGCTTCCGGCAGCAGCGAGGAAGAGATAAGCAAGACCCTGGCCCTGAGCGCGCAGATCTATGCCAAGATCCTGCAAACGGCCGATCCGGAGATCCTGAAACCGGAACTGGAAGCGATTTTTAAGGAAAGCCTCGCCAAAGGTGACATCGACGTCCCGGAAGGCCTTTCTCCTGATGATCTGATCTCCCAGCAGATCGCCGGAATAATCACCCCCTGGATGATCAACTTCATCAATTACGATCCCTCGCTGATCCTGGACAAAGTCCACTGCCCGGTGCTGGCTGTCAACGGCGACAAAGACCTGCAGGTGCCCGCAGAGGTAAATCTGGCGGCAATCCGCGCCGGTTTGGAACGGGGCGGCAACCAGAACGTGACCACGATCGTCTTTCCCGGCCTCAACCACCTCTTCCAGGAATGCGAGACCGGAGCGATCGAGGAATACGCCAAGATCGAACAGACTTTTTCGCCCAAAGCCCTGGAGGAGATCACCGCCTGGATCAGGACCCAGGCCTCGTATTACATGCACTGAATCCGGCGGAGAGTTATTGCTTGACAGTCTGGGCTGAGTTGTAAAAAGTTGCTATGGGTTGCTGCAGAGTTGGTTGCGGTGTTAGGGAAGAGCCGCGATCACGATTTTGGCAGCGGCCGGAGGAGATAGCAATGAGGTGTTTTGGATTTCTGTGGTTTTTTCTATTGCTGCTGGCGCTGTTGGGCTGTGCCAAATCCGTAACCTTCTCAGCGTCCGAATCCTACAATCCGGTGGTGTTTGGGACCAACACTGGCGCTTCTGATTCCCTCCGTACCTTCCAGGAAAACGAGTTCCAGAGTTCGGTTCAATGGGCCCAACTGGCTGTGGTGGCAATGGGTCCCTGGTTCTATCCTCTTATCAATCAGATCCACCATTTGGATGATATCAAAGGAAAACTGATTGATGCCGTGCAGGCCGATCCCGCGCTGGCCGTGACCGATATTTGCATCGACACCCGCAGCCGCCTGTCCATCTTTTCCATCATCGTTCTGAACTCCATCTTCGAAGATGTGGACATCAGGGGCACGGGCAAGGTTACCCGGCTGGACGTGGATTTCGAGAAAAATCCTGGGGAGGTAAACCATGAATAGGATCCTCGCACTGGCAGCCTGCCTGCTCTTGCTGGCCCTGGCAGCCTGCGCCGGCGGCAATCTGCGCCTGAAGGCCAGCCATACCGGTTATCCTGTAAGTTTTTCCCCGGCGGTGTTCGCTCCCAATGGGGAACTCCGCTACACTGGTGGATACAAGGTCATCGGATCCTTCAGTAAATGTTATGAACGCTGGAGCCTGTTCTGGACACTGATCCCCCTTTCCGCCTATGAAAGGGACATCTCCGACGACTTAAATGAAGCGATCCGGGCCGCCGGAGGGGATGGTGCCGTCAATTTCCAGGCCAGGGTTACCACTCCGAAGATCAATTCCCTGCTGTCAGCGACGCTGTTGTCCATCCTGCCTCTCACTCCCTCCGTGCATCGGGTGTATGTGTCAGCGGACATCATCAGCTTAATGCCCTAAAGGCTTTCCGGCGCTCCGGGCGGGCATTTCCCAAAGGGGCCGTGCGCAAGCGGTCCGCCTATAAATTGCTTTGACAAAAACATAGCGCCGGATTTACTTGCTGCAAAGAACATCTCACAGGAGACACGCATGAACACTGACGTGATCCAGTATTTTCTGGAACTGATCGCCATCGACAGTGAATCCCGCGACGAACGTGCCATGATAGACCGTCTCAAGGCAGATCTGGCCGCGCTGGGAGCCACCGTGACGGAAGACGATAGCCAACTCAGCACCCAGGGTAACGCCGGCAACCTCCACGCCCTGATCCCCGGAAAAATCGATAAAAAACCGATCCTCTTCTGTGCCCACGCGGATACGGTCAAGCCCGGCAAAGGGATCAAGGCCACACAGAAGGAAGGCATTATCCGCAGCGACGGCACCACCGTCCTTGGCGGCGATGACAAATCAGGAGTCGCGGAGATCGTCATGGGTATCAGGGAAATCGTCGCTTCCGAGGAAGATCACGCGCCCGTTGAAGTGCTGATCACGGTCTCCGAAGAGATCGGTCTCCTGGGAGCCAAACATTTTGACAAAAGCCAGCTCCGCTCTGCGCTCGGTTACGCGCTGGACGCCCACCGCGTGGGAGATCTGGTGGTCGGCGCCCCGGCTCAGAATTCCATCAAAATCGTCGTCACCGGCAAGGAAGCCCACGCCGGAGTGGAACCCGAAAAAGGCATCAACGCCATCCGCGTGGCCGCCGAAGCGATTGCCGCCATGCCCCTGGGACGCATTGACCACGAAACGACCTGTAATATTGGCATCATCAGCGGCGGAACTGCCACCAACATCGTTCCCAACCGCGTGGAGATCAAAGGTGAGGCCCGCAGCCACAACGCGCCCAAACTCGAGCAGCTGACCCAGGACATCCGCCACGCCCTGGAAAGCACCATCCAGCGCCACCAATACGATTTTGGCGCCGCGGCCTTCACCTGGGAAGCCAAGCAGGAATACCAGTCTTTTTTCCTGAAGGACAGCGAGCCTGCGGTGCAACTGGCATTGGACGCTTTGCGCGATGCCGGGATTGAAGCGAGGTTGATGGTGGGCGGCGGCGGCAGCGATGCCAATATCATCAACGCGACCGGCCTGCCGATGGTGATCTGCGGCACCGGTATGAACAAAGTCCACACGGTCGGAGAGGACATAGAGGCGGAAGAACTAAGGCGGGGAGCGGCTTTCATCGCCGCGCTGATCCGCCGTTACTCACAAAAATGAGGCTCTCATGTTAAGTATCACTCTGATCGGGTATGGCAAGATGGGCAGGATGATCCAAAACATGGCCGAGGAGCACGGTTGCCGTGTCATTTCGGTGATCGATCCCGGCCAGCCGGGCTGCGCAGAAACGCTCGCGGAAACCGAACTGGGCGAGGTTTGCCTGGATTTCAGCCATCCGGACGGCGTCATGGATAACATCCGCCAGGTCATCGCGGCTGGAAAGCACCTGGTGGTGGGCACAACAGGCTGGAACAAATATCTCCCGGAAGTGGAGGCGCTGGTCGAGAAACACAAGACCGGCCTGCTCTACGGGGCAAATTTCTCCATCGGCATGAACATTTTCTCCCGGGTGGTGCGCTACGCCACCGAACTTTGCGACAAATTCCCCGATTACGACGTCTGTGGCTGGGAGATCCACCACAACCAAAAAGCGGACAGCCCCTCCGGAACCGCGATCCAACTGGCCAAGACAATCATCGGCGCCAGCGGCGTCAAGGAAACCCCAGTTTACGAAAAGATGGATCACCGCATCGCCCCGGACGAACTCCATTTCGCCAGCGTGCGCGGAGGCAAGGTTCCCGGAACCCACAACATTCTCTTCGATTGCGAGACCGATTCCCTGGAACTCACGCACCGGGCGCGTTCCCGGGCTTGTTTTGCTTCTGGAGCCCTCCAGGCCGCGCAATGGATCTCGCTGCGCAAGGGGATCTACACCTTCACCGAGATGATGGAAGATCTGCTGTGCTGATCCCCTTCCGCAAGATGCAGGCCCAAGGCAACGATTTCGCCATCCTGGAACTGCTCGGGGCAGAGAAAACCCCGCTCCCCCTGGCCGAACTCGCCCGGGACATTTGCGCCCGCCGCAAAGGCGTGGGAGCGGACGGCCTGGTCGCCCTTTTGAGCGATCCGCAGGCCGCTGCCAGGATGCTTATCTTCAACAGCGACGGCAGCCGGGCGGCAATGTGCGGCTCTGCTTTACGGTGCTGCGCCTATTTATTGAACGGCCTGACCGGCAAAGCCGAATTCCGGATCAACACTGATTCAGGGATAAAGGAAGCCCGCATCATGGAGGCTGAAATTGGAAAATGCGTGGAAGTGGATCTCGGTAAGCCGCGACTGGTGGAGCGGGACATCGAAGTGGAGGGAATATCCGGCAGTTTGGTGGATGTGGGCAACCTGCATTTTGTGAGTTATTGCGCCGACCCCAAAGGTCTCGAGCTGCGCTGGGGGCCAATACTGGAAAGCCATCCCCGCTTCCCCGGCGGCGTAAACGTCCACTTCGTACGCGCCATCAACCGTGGCAAAATAGCCATGCGGATCTGGGAGCGCGGGGCGGGTGCCACCCAGGCTTGCGGAACCGGAGCAGTCGCCAGCGTTTTCCTGGGCATCGAATTGAGCCTGCTGGACAGCGTAGTGGCGGTTTCCATGCCCGGCGGCGATGTTCAGATCGAGCGTACAAAAGAGAATAGTTTTCTTTTGCGGGGCGCTGTGGCAGATGTTTTCAGCGGAGTTTACCGATGGACGACCTAGGCGCCTACCTGCGCAAATTGCGCGAAGAAAAGGGCATCACTTACAAGAGAATTTTTAACGACCTGCGCCTGCGGGAAGACCAGGTGCGGCAGATCGAGGATAACTACCTGGACGGCTTCGGCACTCCCGGCATCGCACTGGCGATCGTGCGCAAATACGCGCAATACCTGGAAGCCGACCTGCCGGCCGTGACGCGGCGACTGGAGATCATGCTGCCCGGCCTGGGGCAGCGCGAGTTCAGCCCCAAGCGGCCAATCAAGGAAAAAAAGATCCTTCTTTCACCCAATCTGCTCTGGCTGATCGGGATCATCGTCTTTGTGATCATCCTGGGCTCCATCGTCTGGTACGCCTACAACCAGGGCTGGCTCAAGACTCCGGAACTCTTCAAACGTGCCACTCCGGACACCACTGCCGTGGCGGAAGAAGCGGCTCTCCCCGTCCGTCCCGACTCGCTGCGCGAAAGGATGCGCCTGCTTTCCGAATCCCCGGGCACCAAATCCGGAGATGGCCTGAAAACCTCCGGATCAGATTCCGCGCGGGAAGCCCTGCGCGACACCACGGACTACCTCGGCGGAATCCTCGGCCCTTCGCCGGTCAACGTTCCCCTGCACTGAAATGGCGTGCCACTTTCCACTTGACAGATAATCCCGCCCGCAAAGCCTATCGCAAAATCTAAAAACACCCCCTGGAGGAAATAAATGGCAGCCTATTCTATCAACGAAATTATCGAAATGGCCGTGCAGATCGAACGCAACGGCTATGCTTTCTACCATGCCGCCACCAAGCGCAAGGACCTGGACGCCAAAAGCGTGGAATTTCTGGCCTTCCTGCGCGATCAGGAACTGAGCCACGAAAAGACCTTCCTCAACCTGCGCGACGACGCCGACATGCAAAACCTCGAACTCTCCCAGGATTGGGAACTGGTGGCCTCCTACCTGAAAACCATCGTGGAAGGCAGGATCTTCAACGACGAGGATTCCGCCATCAACAAGGCCACTGCAGCCAAGGACATGCTGGGCATCGTGGACAACGCCATCGCTTTTGAAAAAGACACCCTGCTCTATTTCCACGCCATCAGCGACAACATCAAAAATCCCAAGGCCCTGATCACCTTGCGCCGTATCATCAACGAAGAAGTCTCCCACGTTTTGAGGCTCAACGACTTCAAGAAAACCCTTGCCTGAATAGCCTGAATGCCCGCCTCCCCTAGCCGGGGCAGGATGAAGCGGATCTTCTGGATCCCTCTGGTCCTGCTTTTGCTCTTTGTCATCCTGGTTTACAATCCGGTCTCGGTGCGCGTGATGACGGTCGG
>ENA-UOWO01001665-UOWO01001665.1-activated-sludge-metagenome-genome-assembly--contig:-NODE-1665-length-28998-cov-6.609405_pt1 | contig 28998 bp, 23 predicted proteins | sample MGYA00238148_ERZ761564 | MGnify/ENA primary metagenome ERZ761564 (study PRJEB28885, sample SAMN05720194) | activated sludge metagenome | isolation source: Anaerobic digester | place: USA...
AGAGCTGCTGTCGGCCGGGGCCCCGGTGATGGCGCACGCCCGACAGTTCCTCGACCAGACCGGAACGGTCATGGTGCTGACGACCAACGAGGGCATCGTGCTGAATCTGGAGGGCGACCCCTCGACCTTCGGGGCCGCGGAGCGCATCCACCTGTCACCCGGCAGCAGCTGGAGCGAGGCCACCGTGGGCACCAATGCCATAGGTACTGCCCTGGCCATCGGGCAGCCGGTGCAGATCCATTCCGCCGAGCACTACTGCGCAGGCATCAAGCGCTGGACCTGTTCAGCCACGGTGGTGCGCGATCCTTTCGACAACAGCATCCTGGGCGTCGTGGACGTCTCGGGCCTCAACTCCACCTACAACCGGCACAGCCTGGCACTGGTCGTGACGACGGCCAGTCGAATCGAAAGCAGGCTGGCACGGCGTGAACTGGAGTTGCGCTACCACTTGCTGGAGCGCTGCATGGGCCGGCTGACCAGCGCAAGGACGGACGGGGTCATCGTCCTGGACCGCCACGGCATTCCGATCAAGGCATCCGATTCGGCTGAAATCGCGCTGCGCGCCCTGAGCAACGCTCGGGCAGGCGGGAGTGCAGTGGACCTCTCCAACCTGAAGATCGCCTCGCCGATTCGGAACTCGCCACCGGTCGATCTGCCCGACTGGATCAGCCGCGACTGGCTGGAACCGGTCTTCGAGGAGGATCAGTGGCTGGGCTCGCTGCTCACGATTCCGCACCGCGGTTCACCCCAGTCACCGACACGACGCGGCAACCCGGCTGGATCGAAGCATTCGTTCCTCAAGAACGCGGCTTTCGAAAGAGTGATCGGCAGGGCGCCCAACCTGCTCGAGACCATCGGGTCGGCGCAGCGACTGGCGCGATCCAGCGTGCCGATACTGCTGCTCGGCGAAACGGGCGTCGGCAAGGACATCTTTGCGCGGGCCATACACGAAACCAGCGCATCCAGCGCCGGGCCCTTCGTGGCCTTGAACTGCGGTGGGCTGTCTCGCGAGCTCCTGACCAGCGAGCTGTTCGGTTATTCCGAAGGGTCGTTCACCGGAGCAAGACGTGGCGGGATGATGGGCAAGCTGGAGGCCGCGGATGGCGGAACACTCTTCCTCGACGAAGTCGGTGAAATGCCCCTCGATCTGCAACCCCACTTGCTGAGGGTCCTGGAGGAAGGCGAGATCTACCGGGTGGGCGAGGTCAAGCCGCGAAAGGTCAAGTTCCGGCTGATCGCCGCCACCAACCGCGACCTGCGCGCCGAGGTCTCCGAGGGACGCTTCCGCATGGACCTGTTCTATCGGATCGCCGTCGCGTCGATCGACATTCCCCCGCTGCGCAGCCGGCCAGGGGACATCGAACTGATCGCCGAGTTCCTCCTCGACAAGCTGGCCGCGCAGCACACCGTTCCGCGACCGAGCATCGACCCCAGAGCCCTGGAGTGCCTGTTCCAGTACGCCTGGCCCGGCAACGTCCGCGAGCTTCGCAATGTGCTGGAGCGAGCCTTGCTGATGTCATCCGAAAACGTCCTGCGCAAGGACGCCTTGCCGGACGAGATCAGGTTGCCCAGGCGGATCCTGGCGCAGCGGGACAGCGTCGCATCCGCTCCGGGAAGTTCGCTCAACCGCCTCAAGCAGGCGGAGCGTGAAACGCTCCAGTCCATGATCTCGCGGCAGAGCGGCAACATGACGGCGGTGGCACGCGAACTGGGAATCGCCAAGAGCACGCTCTACGAGAAGATGAAGAAGCTCGAGATACCGTTGACGGGCGGTCGTTGCGCGGACGACGGCACAGGGGCGGAAATCCATGAACTGCGGGGCCGTGCCGCCCGTCCGATCTGACGTGGGTCGACGTTGGGCGACAGGGCATCGCCAGCGATTCCCTGCACCGCACGTTCGAGGGAGATCTCTCGTTACGGACCAGCCCGGTCCCGGCGATCATGTGTTCGGCGCAGATGCCATCTTCTGCAGCGCTGAGCCGCCCCACCGAGGACTGTCCCCATGCTCCAGATTCACTTGTTCCGACACCTGAGCGCCTGTGCACTCCTGACTTGGGCAGCCAGCCTGCCCCTGGCAGCCTCTGCCTGGGATCTGTCCGGAACGCGCACGATGACGCTGCATGCCCGCAACGGCGACGCGGTGAAGATCGGCACGGTGCAGTTCACGCCGCAGGCCGACGGCCGCACCGCCTTCGTCGTGACAACGGCCACCGAGAACTTCAAGGACTTCTTCCTGTCGATGAAGGAGTTCAAGTGCGTGGAGGGGTCCGGAGAGATCCTCTGCCATGTGCCCTACCCCTACCCGCAACCGGGCACGGTGACCGCGTCCGACTTCGCCTGGCTGGAGCACTCGCTGATGTTCATGTACAAGACTCCGGCCGAATTCGGTGCCCGGCTCTGGAACGGCATCTATTTCCGGTTGCGGCTCACCGAGCAGGGCCTGGAAGGCCAGCCGCAAGCCATCGACCTGAACCAGATCAGCGCGCCGCCGGACAAGACCGACGTGCCACCCTACAGGCCGGCCCTGCGCGATGACATACCCGCTGGTCAGCGCTGGTTCAACCGCCTGACGATCGAGTGATCTTCCAGGAATGAGCAGGGACGCGCGGCCGCCTTAACGACCGGCGCTGCGCAGGCGCGGCCTGCAGGTCAGGCCCGGGCGATAGCCCGCAGCCCCGAGGCGTCTGCACAGGCCCGCAGCAGGTCGATCAGCACATCGGCATTCAGCGGCTTGGCCAGGAACTGCACGTCGTCCGGCAGTTCCCCGAGCTCGGCGAACTGCTCCGGCGATCGGCCCGACACCGCGATCACGACCTTCGGCCGCACCGCGCATCGGGTCGCCACATGGCGCAGCATTTCAAAGCCATTCATGTGCGGCATCATGATGTCGGTGATCAAAACGTCGGGCGTTCTCTGACCGACGGCGATCAGGCACTCGAAGCCGCTGCCGACCGCGGTGATCGCGGCTGCGGGCAAGGCCTCTTCAACCAGGCCGACAAGAAGCTCCCTGTCCACCGGGTTGTCATCGACGATCAGCACGAACGGCGCGATGGATGCGTCCTGGATCAGGGATCCAGCGAGGTCCTGGGGCTCGCGTCGCTGGATGAACAGGTCGACGCTGGCAGCATCGATGCGACGATGCCCCCCCACGGTCTTCCATGCCTTCAGGTGGCCCTGATCGACCCAGCGCTGCACCGTCGGAATGGAAACACCCAGCCTGCGCGCCACGGTTGCCGTGGAATGTGATGCAGCAGACGCTTCAGATTCTGTTTGAGGGAGCGATGACATCAGACCACCGGAGCTGAAAAGAGGAGGACAAGCAAAAAACCCTTCGGTCCGCGAGTATGCGCCAGCCGGCCACAGGAGCAGCAAACCCGTCCTGCAATACTCGCGCCTCATTCGACACTTTTGCGGAATGATCGAGCCCGCCATCAGGGCAGCGTCCGACAGCTGCAACGGTTGTCTTCCTACCTCCGGTCTCGGTCCGACGCCACAGACTTTGCCATGAGCACCGAACTTAGATCCCGTGCCGGACTGACGCCGCACCCCAAGCCCACCCCGGCATCACCGGACGCGTCGGCTTCCACGCTGGCGCCTGCGTTGTCAGGCGAGTGCATCGCATTCGATGGCCTGAACTGCTACGTCGCAGGTCACGGTCCGCCGCTGCTGCTGGTACACAGCGTGAATGCAGCAGCCTCCGCGGCCGAGATGCGACCCCTGTTCGACCGCTACCGATACACCCGCACCGTGTTCGCGATCGACCTGCCGGGCTTCGGCCTCAGCGATCGCAGCGATCGCGACTACACGCCGCGCCTGATGACCGATGCGCTGCATTCGACCGTGGCTGAGATCCGTCGCCGCTGCGGCCCGTTGCCGATCGCCGGTGTGGCCGTCTCGCTGGGCACCGAGTTCCTGGCTCGAGCGGCCGTCGAGCGTCCCGATCAATGGGACCGCCTGGCACTCGTCAGCCCGACCGGCCTGAACGGTCACCAGGCCAGGCGTGGCCCGGAGGGCAGCACGCGCGGCATTGCTGGCATGCACGCCTTGCTCAGTGTGCCGTTGTGGTCCGAATCCCTCTTTCGCCTGCTGACCCGACCGGCGGTGGTGCGCTATTTCCTGGAGCGGACCTGGGGAGGCCGGGTCATCGACGAGAAACTGTGGGCCTACGACGTTCAGACCGCACGGCAACCTGGCGCGCGCTTCGCCCCCCTGCACTTCCTGTCGGGAAACCTGTTCAGCGCCGACATCCACCGCGTGTACGAGGGCATCTCGCAGCCGGTATGGATGAGCCACGGCGTGCAGGGCGACTTCACCGACTACCGCAACCAGAGGATCGTCGAGGCGCGCTCCAACTGGCGAATCGACACGTTCAAGACGGGTGCCCTGCCGTACTTCGAGGTGCCCGACGAGTTCTTCGCGAAACTCGACTTGTTCCTCAGCGGTCCGGCGCCACACTGATCGTTCACCCGAACATCGGAAACCCCTCGTAGCGGCCGCGCAGGACCTGCTGGGCATCGGCCCCCAGCCAACCCTCGATCAAGGTGGCATAGACGCGCCTGAAGTCGGTGGTGTGGATCAGGTTGTCGCCCTCGTCGAGCTTCGTCAGGCTGGGCAATGTGCCGTAATGACCACCGCGAACCGGCTGGCCGATCACATACATGTGATTGGCCGTGCCGTGATCGGTGCCGAGGCTGGTGTTCTCCGGCACGCGCCGGCCGAATTCCGAGAACACCAGCAGCGTCACGTCCTTCGACCGCCCGATGCGCTCGAGATCGCGCATGAACGCGCTGACCGCGTCCGATGCGTAGGTCAGCAGCCGCTGGTGGAGTTCGGCCTGCTGCACATGGGTGTCGAAGGCATTGCGCCGGTAGGCGCAGTAGTAGAGCCGTGTTGGCAGGTCGGCTGCGATCAGCGCGGCGATCTTGGGCAGGTCGAGCGGGCTGATGCCGTAGTCGATCGGCGTCTTGTAGCGGGCACAGGCTTCGCGAACGATTTGCGACGACTCGCGCGCGCTGACGGCCACGTCGCGCATGAAGCGCAGGCTCGCCGAATCCTGCGGCTGCACGACAGGCGCCGCGTCGAGCACCGCGCGCTCTTCGTACAGACCCTTGCGGACGAACCGATTGGGATCGTCGAACGACACCGGCAGGTGGTTGCGCGCACGCACCGCGAGCGTCTGGGTCTCGTCGATATTGACGACGAAGTTGGGCGTGAGCTTCGGATCGATCACATCGGCCAGGCGACCGATCCAGCCGTATTCCTCCCCGCTGTTGGGCATCGCGGTGTGCCAGTAGGCTGCGGAAGTGAAGTGCGAGAACGAGGGCTGCGTGTAGCCGCAGCCGTGGACCACGGCCATGCGGCCGTCCTTGTAGAGGCGCTCGAAGCCGGCCATGCCGGGGCTGAATCCGTGGTGGTCGTCGATCACCCGCAACTGCTGACGACGGATCCCGAGCTTGGGCCGGTGCCGGTAGTAGGCGTCGTCGCCGTAGGGAACCAGGGTGTTGAGTCCGTCGTTGCCACCGGACAGCTCGAGCACGACCAGGATGCGCTTGTCATCGCGTGCCGACGTTGCCGCACAGGCCTGCTGCAGGACGCCGGGAACGCCGCCGAGCCAGCCGGTACCGATCAGTCCGGCTTTCAACGCCGAGCGTCGGCTCAGCAACCCATCGACAGGATTTGACTTGTTCATGGCGCGCTCAGCCGAGCTGGTATTCGGGCAACGAAAGGATCAGGTGCAGCGTCTGCCGCAGCGGCTCATCGAGGTAGCTGCGCGCAGCAGCCAGGTCGGGGGTGCCGAGCTCTTGCTGCAGGAACTCGGTCAGGCGCGCGCGGGTGGCCGGGGCAACCGGCGCGGAGACGAAGCGCCGCAGCAGCGCATCGACCGCGTCGCCGGCGGTGCGGCAACCGTCGCCCAGCACCAGGCGCGTGAGCTCGAGCCGGGCCGGCGCGCGCGGAATCGGCTTGACACGCTCCAGCGCCATCTGCCATCCGCGGAAGCTCGCCAGGCGCGTGTTGAACTCCTCGTCCCGGTCGGCCATCTGGTTCGACATCGAGCTCATGTCGGTGCCTTCCAGCTTCGAGGCGGTGGTGACGTCGAAGCCGAGTGCCAGCTTGTCGCTGAAGTCCCGGATCTTGAAATCTGCCGACGGGTAGCGGTCGGGTGGGATGAAGTTGATGTCCGGAAAGACCAGGTCGTAGGCGAAATTGCTGCGGGCGATGAGCAATCCGGGCGTGATCCAGCTGCGGCCCTGCGCCCATCCAGCCACGGTGGGCGGATAGAACAGCTTCTGGCCGAGCGAATCGGTGACCTCGTTGAAATCCGGCACGCCAGGAACCTGGGTCAGCCCGGCCTGCCGGTAGGTCGCCACCACCAGCTCCACCGGCGAGCGCACGCGGCTGGCCACCGTCGCCTGGCTGTAGAAGTCGCGGGACATGAAGATGGTTTCCAGCAGATCAGCGATGTCGTAGCCGCTGGCCCGCAGGCGCGAGCCGAGCTCGGTGCGCAGCGCGGGCGACACCTCCTGTCGCACGAAGTACATGTAGAGCTTGCCGGCGATGAATTCGCCCGCCGCAGGCTGGGCCAGCAGCGTGTCGATGACGTCGATGCCGTCGAGCGGTCCCTCGCGGCCGAGCAACCTCTTGATGCCGTCGTCATGGCGCGCCGCATCGATGGTGAACGTCAGGTCCTTCGCGTTCCAGCCGGTGAAGGCGCGGGCCGCCTCGCGGATGTCGTGCTCGCTGTACTGGCCCACGCCCAGCGTGAACATCTCCATGATCTCGCGCGCGAAGTTCTCGTTCGGCGCGCCCTTCACGTTCACGCCGGCATCCAGGAATGACAGCATGGCCGGGTCCTGCGCCACACCGATCATCAGTTCGCGGAAGCTGCCGTTGCCCTTCTCGCGAAACAGCATGTTCTGCCGCAGCATCTTGCGGTAGTCGCGTACCTTCTCCTCGCTGGTGGCGAAATGGCCGTGCCAGAACAGCGCCAGCTTCTCCTGCAGCGGACGCGGCGTGACCAGCATGCGCTGCGCCCACCAGTACGACAGCCGGTGCGTCTCGAGGCGGCTGGCGCGCAGCCAGTAGAAGAACTTGTTCGTCACCGGTTGCAGCCGGCGGTTGTTGCCGGCGGGCTTGGCGGCGACGCCGATCGCCTGACCATCGCGCTTGGCCGCATCGGTGGTGGCGGGCCGGGAAGCCGGGAAGGGTTCCAGACCCGGGTCGTGCAGGTCCGACTCGTCGAACGGCACGAAGTTGTCCGGCACGGACTGCCAGCGCACCAGCCTGCGCACCGCCTCTCGCGGGCCGAGCCGGGTCAGCGCCGCGATCTCATCGGGTCGCCCGCCAAAGCCGGCTCGCTGCAGCAGGTGGGCCGCCGAAGCCGAGGTCCACTGCGATTCATCGATCGGCCGCAGATCGTTCAGGCCATCGGGCGGCGACATCGCAAACGCCGGCGAGGCGAAAGACAGCATCCAGCACAGGCAGGCGAGCAGCAGCGGTCTCATCGGGACGATTCGGTTCATGAAAAGGCAGGTTGACGCCGCGAATGGGCGGGCCTCGCCGGATCCTAGCGGCCGTGGAGGCGAACCGAACTCCAGATTTTCATGAAACCCGGACAGCGCACCAGTGCGCGCAGCCAGATGCGCCCGCAACAGCCAAGCGGACGTCTTCAGCCGCAGGGCGTGACGTGTTGCCGCGTTCCGCCGCCAAAGCCTTGATTCGGTATCAACTTTTCCCGTTCACACCCGATAGACGCTGAAGCCGGTCCTGGTGACCACCCGAATACCCATCGAAGCCATCGACTGGACAGCTGATGATCGCCACCTGGCTGCACAAGGCGCGAACGAACACCCGACCACCGTCGCCGCGCATCGTCATCGCGCTGGCTGCCATCGTGCTGCTGCTGATCGTGGAGTCCCTGATCGTCAGCGACGTCAATCGCACCCGGGACCATGCCCTCGAAGTGCTGGAATCCACGGCGCGACAGGAAACCGAGGCCAAGTCCCGCGAGCTGTCGCAGGTCCTGGCCGACCTGTACGTCACCACGCGCACGATCGCGATGCTGCCCGCCGTGCGCCGGCCTGCAGCGCAGAACCGCGCATCGGACAAGGACGACGTGATCGATGGGCGTCGCTTCACGACCAGCGACGCACAGACCGTGACGCAGCTCTATCTGCACCTTGCGGACCTGATGTCCGTGTCCGAGATCTACATCGTCTATGACGGCTTCAAGCCGCACCGGGGCGAAGTCCCCTTCCTGATGTTCGACTCCGTGATCGTCGACCGCTTTCGCCACCTCAGCCAGACGGCTCGGGAATCGACACATGGACACCTGCTCGGAGAAGCGCCGGAACAGGTCGAAGAGGAGGAATACGCGCAGATCGTTCACCAGCTGAACCAGTTCAGGCGAGACCACCCGACACTGCCCGCCCAGGCCCCGCATGGCATGCCCAGCCTGATATCGGAGCCCATCATCACCTGCGACAACTCGCAGTTCCTTTCAACCTCGGGAAGCCAGCAGCGCGATCGCACCGGGATGATGCTTTCGGTGCCGATCTATGACGAGGAAACGGGAGCCTTCAAGGGCCTGGTGACCACCGTGGTTCGGCTCAATGTGCTCGAGGCAAGGCTGCTCGGTTGGCCGAACATTCCGGTGACACCGGAAGAACGATCGCTGGCCAGGGGTGCGGGCCTCGACAAGACACCTGCGGCGGACTACGCACTGACGCACGAGGCAAGCTCCGTCGCGGTGACGGATCGGCGCAATGCGGGACTGCAGGACATCCTGGCGGGCAATACAAAAGCCGGCCTGACCATCCGGGATCCACTCGAAGGACCCATGAGCTCCTCGTGGGTTCTGTCGAGACACGTGCCGCAGGCGTCATTCGACGCCATTCACGCCACCGCCAGGCACGACCTGATCGTGGGCTCGCTGATCGCGATCGGTACGTTGACGACACTCGCCGTCATTGCACTGATCTTCATCTCGCAGCGTCGCAATGCCGCGCTCCTCAAGGAGCAGGCCGACTACGACGCCCTGACCGGCCTGCCCAACCGCCGCCAGCTCGACCGAACGCTCGACGCCGGACTGCGGTCGGCAACCATGGCCCGATCGCCACTGATGGTGGTGATGGTGGACCTCGACAACTTCAAGACGGTCAACGACGTGCACGGCCACCACGTCGGCGACCTGCTGCTCATCGAGGTCGCCCGCCGCTTCCAGAAGCAGCTGAGATCCACAGACGTCATCCTGGGTACAGGCGATCCCGGGCGCGGCGGCATGGCGCCTTCCTTCGGTCGGCTGGGTGGCGATGAATTCCTGATCGTGCTGCCCGGCATGTCGGGCGAGGCAGCCGCCCACTCGGTCGCCGAGCGACTGCTCTCCTCGCTGGCTGTTCCGATGCTGCTGGACGGGCGCACCATCCAGGCCCGCGCGAGCATGGGGGTGGCGGTCTACCCCGACCATGGAGAGACCGTCGCACAACTGATGCGGTGCGCGGATCAGGCGATGTACCAGGCCAAGCGAGTCGACGACAGCGCGGTCATCCTGTTCCAGCGTGAGGTCGATCCGCAAGCCATGCGCAGGATCAGGCTGACCAGGGACCTGCGGGAGGCGCTGTTGCAGGAGCAATTCGAATTGCACTACCAGCCCGTGGTCAACCTGACCCAGGAGCGCGTCGACAGCGTCGAAGCGCTGCTGCGCTGGCGACACCCGGAATTCGGCCTGGTTTCGCCTGGGGAATTCGTTCCGCTGCTCGAGAGCAGCGGGGTGATCGTGCCGGTGGGTCTGTGGGCATTGCGCAAGGCGTGCAAGCAGTTGATGGCGTGGCGCTCGAGCGGCTTGACGATCGAGTCCATCGCGGTCAACGTCTCGTTTGTCCAGTTGTCCCATTCCAATTTCAGCAACGATGCGATGGCCGTCATCGCAGGCACAGGCATCGATCCTTCCCGCGTCACGGTCGAGGTCACCGAGTCGGTGCTGATGGAGAACCCTGAACGCAGCATCACGCAGCTGTGCGAGCTCCGCGATGCAGGCGTGCGCATCTCGATCGACGACTTCGGAACAGGCTACTCATCGCTGAGCTACCTGCAGAGATTGCCTGTGCACTCGATGAAGATCGATCGATCGCTGCTGGTGGATGCGGTGAGCCCGGCAGGGCGAACGATCCTGTCGACGATGGTGCGCCTGTCGATCGAACTGGGACTGGACTGCGTTGTCGAGGGCGTCGAGACCCTGGAGCAGTACCAGATGCTGCGCGAGATTGGCTGCCGTCGCCTGCAGGGCTACCTGTTCTCACGACCGCTCCCGGCAGACGAAGCCGAGGCCGCAGCAAGCCGCATCAACCAGCAGCAGTTCAATGTCGCCGGAGCAGACGATTACGCGGAGGCTGATGTCGCACACCACCGACACGGCACGGCCCCTGCAGCGGTCTGGGTCAACTAGCGGTGAGCCGTCGACGGCCGTGCTGCCGGCGATAGCCGCCGGGCCACGCCGCCGACCGATGTGCAGCCGTCTCGCAGGGTTACTCGTCAGCCTCGCAGGGTCGAACACCAACTAAAATGGTCGGGAAATGAGCTCGAAATTCGTTGCGTTGCTTCTCGCACTGGTTGTCTGCTGGTCCGGTTTCCTGGGCCTGGAGCAGACCCGTACCCTCGCGCTGGCGAACGCCGAACAACAAATCGACTCGCCATGGACAGCCGACCCCTTGAAGCGGATGGCGGGTGCATCGACGAATACGCAACACCCCGATGAATTGCCCGCGCCAAGCCACGCCGAGGCCGCCGCAGACCCTCACGCCATCCTGACCGGCTGCGTGCAGGTGACCACACCGCTGCTGGCCATGGCCAGACCAAACTCCTACGCCGCACCCACGCGGCTGTCGCCGGATCTGGACGGACCGCAGCGTCCGCCCCGCACACGCGCCCTCCTCGCGTGAACCCGGCCGCGGCACGTCCGCGCCCTCCCTGAATCGTTCGACCCCCTCACGTGCCCGCTCGGCACGGTGCAGCGGTGGCACCAGCACAAGCCATGGAATTTCTCTCCGACCCCAACCTGTGGATCGCCTTCGCGATGCTCACCGCCCTGGAAATCGTCCTGGGCGTGGACAACATCATCTTCATCTCGATCCTGGTGGGGCGGTTGCCCGTGCACCTGCGCGACCAGGCGCGTCGTCTCGGGCTGGGCTTCGCGATGGTCTCGCGGCTGCTGCTGCTGTTCTCGCTGAGCTGGGTGATGGGCCTGACCACCGATCTGTTCAACCTGTTCGGTCAGGGCATCAGCGGCCGCGACCTGGTGCTGCTGTTCGGTGGCCTGTTCCTGCTCTGGAAGGCCTCGCATGAGATCTTCGTCGAAGTCGAGGCGAGCGAGCAGCAGGGCCCGCCGGCCACCGACTCGGAGCAGTTGCACGCCGCCGGCCGCCGGCTGTTCTGGGGCGTCATTGGGCAGATCGCGATCATCGACATCGTGTTCTCGCTCGACTCGGTCATCACCGCCGTCGGCATGGTCGACCAGATCAGCGTGATGGTGGCGGCCGTGGTGACCTCGGTCGCTGTGATGATGGTGGCTGCCAAGCCGATCGGCGAGTTCGTCGACCGCCATCCGTCGATCAAGGTGCTGGCGCTGGCCTTCCTGGTGATGGTCGGCACGGCGCTCACCGCCGAAGCCTTCGATGCGGCGATTCCGAAGGGCTACATCTACGCCGCGATGGCGTTCTCGCTGGCTGTGGAGGCACTCAACATCCGCGCCCGCGGCAAGCGCCAGGCCCGGACCCTGCAGGCCGACCCGGCCTCTCAGACAACCTCACTTGCTTCTACCTCTTCACTCAAGGAAACACCATGAACACTCAGTACTCTTCCCCTGTCTCGGGTTACGGCGGCAGTTCCGCGACCGTTGAACAACGCAACAGGGTTCTGCGCAACACCTACTGGCTGCTGGCCCTGTCGATGGTGCCCACCGTGCTGGGCGCCTGGATCGGCATCTCCACCGGCCTGTCACGCGCCATGTCCCCGGGCATCGGCCTGATCGTGTTCATGGTCGGTGCCTTCGGCTTCATGTTCGCGATCGAAAAGACCAAGAATTCGGCCGCGGGCGTCCCGATGCTCCTGGCCTTCACGTTCTTCATGGGGGTGATGCTGTCGCGGCTGGTCGGGTCGGTGCTCGGCCTGGCCAACGGCGCGAGCCTGATCATGACCGCCTTCGCCGGCACCGGGGCCATCTTCCTGGGCATGGCCACGCTGTCCTCGGTGATCAAGCGCGATCTCACCTCGATGGGCAAGTTCCTGTTCATCGGCGCGATCATGCTGCTGGTGGCCGGCATCGCGAACATCTTCCTGCAGTCGAGCGCGCTGATGATCACGCTGGCCGTGCTGGCCATCGGTATCTTCTCGGCGTTCATCCTGTACGACCTGAAGCGCGTGCAGGACGGTCACGAGACCAACTACATCACCGCCACCCTGGGCGTGTACCTCAGCCTGTACAACGTATTCCAGTCGCTGCTCGCGCTGCTGGGCATCTTCGGTTCGCGCGAGGAATGAAGTCGATGCCGGTCAGGGCAGTTGACCGCCCTGACCGGAATGACTTGTGGGGGGCAGGTGCGGGAGCCGCTTCGACCGGGCCCCGCGCCTGGATCAGCGCTTGATGCGGCTGATCTTCGTGCCCTCGATGCTCAGACTCGCCATCAGGCCCTGCTGGTCGGAGATGAATGCATAGGCATCGTCCTTCAGCGTGGAGGTCGATAGATTCTTCGCCACGCCTTCGTTGACGATCACGAGACTCGGTCCGACGCCGAGCTCCCAGCCCTTGGATTTTTCGAGGTACCTGACGGCCTTGTCGCTCATCAGGAACACGAAATAGGCATAGGACTCGGCTCCGGCCTGCAGACCCCAGGATGCCGAGACGGAGTTGTAGTAATCGGTGACGTGCGAGCCCTTCATCAGCACGCCCTCTCCGTAGCTTCCGCCGAAGACCAGACCGGCCTTCAGGACCTTGGGAAACACCAGGATCGCCTTGGCCTTCTTGGAAACCACTTCGGCGACCGGACGTGACTTGTACAAGGTCAGCAGGGCCTGCGCTGCGTCCTTGTCGAGGTCTTCGGCGCTCGCCGCGCTCGCGTTGACGCCCAGCGTGCCCAGCAGCAAGGCTGATGCGGTCGTGAATGCGGTCTTGTGGAAGTTTCTGCGTGCGTTGGTCATGTGCTCATCCTTGAAGTGACGTGGTGACTGCGGGTTCGAGTCGCTCGGACCTTGTATCGCCCACGCCATCGGGGTGTCTGTACGCAAGCGCACGCAAGCTTGACCGACACAGCCGCTGCAAGCAACCCGTCGGAGGCGTCAAGGGTCCCAGGGGTTCTCGCCCCGCTCGGCCTTTGCCACCATGTCCTGCTGGAACTCCGCCGATCCATAGCACAGCAGGCGCTCGGGGTACTTGAGCAAGTGCGGCTCCCCCGTCGCCTGCGTGTAGGACCGCATGCTCGCCCTCAATTCCTCGCCGATGTCGCCCCCGGCCGGAACAAGCGCCCACGCCCGACGCTGCCGCCAGACAAGCTGAACAAATATGACGCCGAGCTTGTCGGGGCGATAGCTTTCGGGCAGCGGGCTCGCCGGCATCAGCCAACCGCACACGAAAGACTTGCAGGGGTCTTCCGGACGGCTGTCGTAGATGGCACACCGGCCGGATGTCGCATGCGGACATGGCGAACCTCGCATCAGCACATGGTCCACCACGCCCTCCCTGCGCACCGGTCCGGCCAGCCACCCCTCGCAGCACTTCATGCAGCCGCCGCAGGAGCGCACCGACTGCGGCTGGACAGCAACAACAGGCGCCGGCGCTCCGCAGCACTTCTTGAACTTTCGTCCTGACCCGCAGGCGCATGAGGCGTTGCGTTCTTGATTCATCCGATCTGCTCGCATGTCGACGCTCGCGGCATGGCACCGGCTGCCACTCCCGTCGACGACCCACTGGACACGGCCCGTCCGTCAAACCAGCAACCGCTGGATGCATGCTTGACTTGCGTAGCCACCTGTCGCGGCCGGAATGAAAAACAGGCCGCGAAGGCCCGTTTTTACAGGATCGTCGGCCTCGGATCAGACCACCGACACCGGTGCGCTTCAGTACGCATGGCGCTCGATGAAGGCCACGCGCATCGTGCGCAGGATGATCTGCAGGTCGAGCGTGAGGGACCAGTTGCGCAGGTACTCCCTAGGCGTGACAGTGGCCGAACTGTTGACGATTTAATCGAGCTGACCCACCAACTCACATCCACTGACCCAGAACTGCAAGCGGAAGACGCATTGAAGACCTGGTGCGGAGTGAGTTCGCGCTGCGGACGTTCCAACAGCCGATCAGCAGGGTCAATTCAGAGCAATTACCAACCGCGAAATCGGTCGTTCGGGGTAAGTGCCCCCCCGGACCGAATGCTCACTCAGGGTTGTATTCCGGTACAGACACCCACAGAATCAGCTTTCTCTTTTTGCAAGAGATGCCGCTGGGAGCGCCGACGATGTACGACAGATGTCTCCAACCAGTGGCCGCCTTGGCTCTGGCCGTCTTTGCAGGCCCCGTGCTGGCCGGTTTGGTCACCCTGAATGGATCGCTGGCTGACCCCGCCAACGCCGCATTGGTAGCGTCCAACATGTCTGCTGCCCAGTTCGGTGACGACATAGACACCGCAAACAACGTGGCGTTGTATGAACTGCATGTGGCGGTAGGCGGCAACGTCAACTTCACCAGCACAGGTTTTATTCCTGGCGGGATCGACCCGTACTTCACACTCTTCAGCGGCACCGACCGGGCCATCGCCACATTCCGTGAATCCAATTACCTGCAGGCAGTGAGCGTAGGCGGCGATTTCACGCAGGATGTGGTGCTGACCGCAGGCGACTACACGGTGGCCATCAGCGTGTTCGAGAACATGTCCTTCGCCGAGAACAGCGGCGGGTTCCTGGCCGATGGCTTCATCGGCCTGGGTGGCCCACTGTACTTGGGCGACGGTTCATACAGACTTGCCATCACGCTGCCTGATGTCGTCGGTATCGTGCCTGAACCGGGCTCTGCCGTGCTGGTCTTGACAGCAGCTTTAGCGGCCGCCTGGGCCCGACGCCGCCGCCATAGCGTGCCCCCGCCCCTGACCACCCACGGAGAACGATGATGAAGCCGACATTCACCCCTCGTCAAAGCTGCCCGGTCTTGTTGACCCTGGCGGCCGGTGCCATCTTTGCGCTGGGCTCAGCGCCCGCACTGGCGCAGACCCGCGCCGCACTGGTTCAATCGGTGGACGAACCGGGGCGCAACCATTACCAGGAAGTGCTGTCGGACCTGGGCTGCCGCGGCTCAACCGTCTGCAGCTTCTCGTTCGGCACGGTCCCAGCAGGCAAGCGCTTGGTGGTGACCCAGATCGCCGGATATGTGGATACGGCCAACGGTACCCTGCCCAACGGCTTCTTGCAGTCCAGCTTCGGCGGGTCTGCCTATGCCACTCTGCCCTTTACCGGCACCCGTGGGCCTGCCACGCCGCTGGGCACACGCATCTTCATCAATCACGGCGTGCTGGCCTACTTCGGTGCCGGCGAGAACCCCCGCGCTACCTATCAAGTGTTCTCCGACTCCATGTCGGGCGGGGCACTGATGATGTTGACGGGCCACTACGTGAACGCGCCCTGAGCTGGGCTCAATGCCGATGTGACCCAGGTGGCTGATCTGGCGCTCCTGGTGCCGGACAGCATGCAGAAGATCATGAGCGGGGCGCTGCCGCTGGGCGTGAACATCAAATGCATGCTGGCGGCATCTCCGTTGCCACTGGATTGGGCCAAGCAGCGGCAAGCACTGGGGTTCGACGGCTGGCGTCGGGGGGGATGATGGCCAGGGCCCCTGCGGGGGCCTTCCTCGCTTCTGACGGCACGCAGCGATAATTGGCTGTACGGCCACACCGGTCAACCGTGCGGAACGCAATCTTCGGAAATGAGAATGTCAGGCTGAAAGGCGCGATGACGGTGCCGCTCGCAGTTAGCAGAGAAAGCTGGCCCGCCCAGCGACCCGCGCCGCGCGGGCTTCGTAGTCCACCAAAGAAGCCGCCTCGAACTCTTTGCCCGTGAGCTCTCCTCACTCGAATTGCGTGAGCCAGAGCTGGATGAGATTGGCCGAGAGGCTGTACTTGTGCCGCGCATCGCGACGGCCGAGCCCGCCGCTGCGAATCTCCTGGCGCAGCTGCAGATTGAACTGCGCCGGGTGCCGCCGGTAAGGACTTCATTTGGACCTGAACATTATCCTGTTGAAGGCCCATCCAGCGTATCAGTCTGTCTTTACCTGCCGGTCCAGCTTCAGTGGTTCACTCCACCGTGAAGTTGCCCTTCCTGGAGCAACACGGCGGTCAGTGCGTCCAGGCACAGCGGGTCGATCGCCGTGCCGAGGTTCTCGGCCATCATCTCCAGCGTGCGTGGAATGGGCACCGCGCTGCGGTAGGGTCGTTCGGCCGAGATCGCGTCGAAGATGTCGGCGGTGGTGATGATGCGGGTCTCGATGCTGATCTGGTCGCCGGCCAGCCCCAGGGGATAGCCCTTGCCGTCCAGCCGCTCGTGGTGCGCGGCAGAGATGCCTGCCAGTTCCTCGAAGGCGCCAATGCGACCCAGAATGTCCTGTGTGTAGGCCGCGTGGAGTTGAACCGCACCCCATTCCTCGGCATCCAGCTTGCCTGGCTTGTCGAGCACGCTGTTGCTCACGCCCAGCTTGCCCACGTCGTGCAGCAGCGCGCCGCGCCGCAGCCAGCGGGTGCGCGCAGTCGACAGGCCCAGTTTCGTGGCGATGCGCTCGGTGTATGCCGCCACACGTACGCTGTGTCCACTCGTGAAGGGACTCTTGGCGTCCACCACCTGGCCAAACGCTTCGGCAATGTCGTCAAGGTAGGACTCATCAAGGGGCACGACATGGGCACCCGGCTCCAGCGCTTGCACCGCCTGATCCAAGCCGGGGCTGGCCAGCGTCGCCCAGAAAGCACTGTCCTGGCCCACGCTCGCGATCGCCCTCACGAGCTCGGGATCGAACCAGGTTCCGGCGCGCCGGGCCACCTCCATCAGCGCGGCCTGCGGGCCGCCAGTGGAGTGGAACACGTCAACCACCTGGGCCAACAGCGCGATTCGCGAGTACAGCGGGATCTGCTTGCCACGCAGGCCTTGTGGCTTGCCCTGACCGTTCCAGTGTTCGTCCAACCCGGCAATGCCATCACACACCGCGGTCGGGAACCGCAGCTGGCGTGCAATGTCGGCGCCGCGCGTGCAGCGTGTCTGGATCAGCTCGGTGGCAATCTCGGGGCCATTGCGCATGATGTTGAGCACCGCACCCAGCCTCTGCGCCAGGCCCGCCTTCAAGCCGGTGTGCGTGAAGACGAAGTGCAGCATCTGCGGCAGGTTGTCACCCACCGTCTTGAAGTCCTGCTTGAAGCGGCGGTCGTCCGTGAGATAGAGCTCACAGATGCGCGCGGCATTGCTGCTGCAGCCCAGGTCCTTCAGCAGCAGCGTGTAGTACAGCTCCCACAACGCCAGTCCGGGCAGGCCCAGCACCTGGCCGATGCGCATACCTATCCAGCAGCTGCGCACGCAGTGGCCCGGCGGCTGACCTTCGGTGATGTCCAGCGCACGGCTCAGGGCACCCAGCAGCTCGGACATGCGCAGCACACGTGCTTGCGGTGCCACGGCTGACTCTGGAAAGAGAAGTCGGTCCATGGGTGCATATCGACCGTCGAGGCCGGAATCTATAGAGCCCACGACGTGCAGCGGGTTATGCATGCCCTGGCCGACTGTGCGAACGGAGCCTCCATGACAGGCATGCAGTTGCGCGTGCAGGTGTCTGGCCTTGGCCGCACGTTGACGTACAAGACAGCCCTCGCGGGTGGGTCGAAGACCCACCGTTGCACCGGCGGCGTGGCTGGCGGGCTCGTGCCGATGGACGTCAGAATTCACACGAACTCGATGCTGCATGAAACAACAGCCCATCGTCGGGTTCGCTGGGTCAGTCAATATCCCGGGGTGTGCTGTCCGGGCCTGGTGCAGCCGCAACCCCAGCGTTGTACAGCACTGCACGCTGAATCAAGTCGTCCCTGGGTCTCACATGAACCTCCATCTCCCAAAAGCCGTTTTCATCGCTGTCGCCTGGGCGGCGATGCTGCCGACCGCCTTCGCCCAAGATGCCCATCGCAGGGCAGCGCAGGAGCTCCACAAGTTCCTCGTCGCTGCTGACGCCACAACCGCAATTCAGCTTGTCGCATCAGCCATGGGTGCACAAGATCCCATGCTGCGCAAGCACAAGGCAATCGTCGAGAGTTGGCTCAGCGACCAGATTGCTTCCCGAGCCTATGCCGAGGCCAAGATTGCTTCCTACATGGAGGTTTACTCGGAGGAAGAACTCACTCTGGTCCTCGCCATGGTCAAGACTTCGGCCTTCCGGGTCTTCCAAGCAAAGCACCAGCAGACGCTCCGCTCGTCTGCACCCAAGCTGGTGCAGCTCGCACGCGAAAGCGAGCCCGAACTGGAGCGCAGGCTTCAGCAAGCAGAGCGGTCCACCAAGTGAGGCCTGACCGCTCGTTCAAGCAGCGCGCCAACGGCAGAACGCCGTCGCCCGCTTGACTCGAATTTGAGGCGTCACGAAGTTTCATCTTGGGAATCTCGCTGGCATGGGTTGCAGTCGAAGCGCTTTCAGTCGAAGAAGCGCTTCAACGGCTTTCCTTGTCGCGAACGGGGAGAGACTGCGACTACCCATTCCGCGGGGTAAGCAGCCACCCGCTCCCGGGCGGCTGGTTCCTGGTTGCTGCAACACCCTGCGACCATCGAATATCACGTGCCCGGACCATGGCAGCGCTCTCGGTGGGATGTCGGGCGGTGGTCTGTGCTGTCGAAGAGCACGTCAACTTCGCCTCGACGGAACTCTGGCACGACGGTCATCGGGTTTGGCATGTCCAACATGAAGGCGACCGAGATGTCGAGAACATTTCTCATGCCGGAGCCGTGCCGGCGCGCTTTCATGAACTGCTCGCCACGGTCGAACCCGGAGACAGCGAGGATTTTGAAGGTCACTTTCACATGGACATTCCACTCATCCTCGCGAAGGACATCACTGGATTTCTCCATGACGAGTGCAATCCAGAGGTTGACGACACACCATTCGAGCAACTGACAGATCTTGCGGCCAAGCGTCAATGGTGGCGGCTGTGGAAATGACGCCCAACCCTTCGCTCGATCTGACATGCGCTTCAGATCGATTCCAGTCGATGGGGTCGTCAGATGCCGGCCCATTGCTTGTCTTCGCCGAGACGGCACGCTCGGCGAACGAACGAGGTTGGACAGATCCGTGGAGGAGTCCGAACGGTGCTGCCTTCCCCACGGTCAAGCGCCAAGGAGAGCGCATCGCATGAAGGGATTTCTATCCAGCCGCTGGAGCAAGGTGGGCGTGGCTTTCGTCGTGTTCGGCTGGGGGCCTTTGTTGCTCATCATCTTCTTGGCCGCCATCGGTCTTTGGCCCGACCCCAATCCCAACCCGATCGGTCCCGGATTGCTGTTTGCGGTCACCGTCTGGCCGGCGCTCATCTGCCTGGGCATCGGTGCCTGCAAGACATTGCGCAAGCGGTCCTGAGCGTGATTGCGCCCGACCAATCACTGCAGCGGACAGGCAGGCACCCTAGGCGCAACGTTGAGGCCGTGCTTCACTGGCCACTTGCCGGCCACTTTGCGGTCGGCATGTTGAAGTCATCGCTTCAAGCGAGCAGATGTTCCGTCCTCGGCGGCTTGACTGGCTGCTGTCGGCGTCGTCCGGGCAATGACATTCCCCCGGCCATCGGGTGGCTGACTAGGCCTGGCCCGAGGACGCCCGAGGCGGCTGTCGGGCCGCCTCGCCAGCGACGAAGCAGCCGAAGGCGTCGAGCAGCGGCGCAGCATCGAAGGACGGCCCCTCCAGCATCGCCAGCGCCTGCACGGTGGCTTCGAGCGTCGAGACCTGGTCGGCTCGCCGCGCCGCGCGGATCGCGCGGTAGCAGGTCGGCTCGGGTGCGACCAGCGACAGCCGCGGCAGTGCAGCCAGGGCCGGGTGCTCCAGAAGCATCCGCAGGCTCTTGCGCCACGTCGCGTCGATGACCACCAGACGCAGGGGCGCGCCTGCAGTCGTCCCCGGGGCCGACGGCGCGGGCGCGGCTGGCACGTCGGGATAGAGCAGCCGCGTGTCCCGTCCGGGGCGCTGCAGCAGTGCAGCCAGTACCTCAGGCGCGAAGCGCTCACCGACGACCACTTCGCAATGCGCCAGAGACAAGCGCAGCATCGCCACGCTGTTCTTCGCCTGGCGCTGTTCCTGCGGATGCTGCAGCACCAGCACCTCGGTGCGATGGGCTGTCGGCCGCGCGAGCGCGCACAGGCAGGTCAGCTGCGGGCGCAGGCAGCACACGCAGACCGCGCGGCGGGGGGTGAATGGGCCGTTCACGCGGGAATGGTCGCACGCTCGTCCCGTCCAGCGGCCGCCGAGACTGACTGGCAGCCTCCAGTCCCTTCCCGACATGTGGGTCAGATCGATGCAGTCGTTAACAGCAAGGCGACCTGCGGGGCCCCTTCTCACTTCCGGCTGGAAGCAGTCGAAGTCGGCTGTCCGGCCCACCGGTCAGCAGTGCGGAACGCAAGCCTTAGTTCGACGACAAGCCTCGCTGGCAGTTTCGGTTCCCGTCCATCGCTTCTTTCAAACTGATCTGTAAGATCTGAAGATACTTCCTCAAACTCAGACCAGATGCCAGGCCTCAGCACCAGCCGCTATGAGCAACTGGCCCACGACGTCACGCAGTTGATCAGGGAAGGCTTGTTGAAGCCAGGTGAACGTCTACCTTCGGTCAGGGACACCTGTCAAAGCCGTGGTGTGAGTCCGTCGACCGTGTTCCAGGCTTACGGCCTGCTGGAGCTGCAGGGGCTCATTGAGGCGCGGCCACGCTCGGGCTATTTCGTACGCAACCAGCGCCGCGCGCCGCGGGCACTGCCGCTGCCGGCCGTGCCGAAACCGGAAGCAACGGACGTGGTCGTCAGCGAACTGGCCTTCGACCTGCTGGAGTCCACCCGCGACCCGGCCGTGGTGCCACTTGGGTCGGCCTTTCCCGCCGCCCACCTGTTTCCGTTCGATGCCCTCGCACGCAGCGGAGCGCGGGCGATGCGCCGCGTCAAGCCGCAGTCGATCACCAGCGCGCTGACAGCGGGGGACGAGAGCTTGCGGCAGGCCCTTCGGCGGCGCTATGCGCTTCAGGGCGTGGCCCTGGCCGAGCAGGAACTGGTGGTCACCAACGGTGCGATGGAGGCGCTCAACCTGTGCCTGCAGGCCGTCACCTCGCCGGGCGACCTGGTGGTGGTCGAGTCACCCACTTTCTACGCTGCGCTGCAGGCACTTGAGCGGCTGAACCTGCGGGCCGTGGAGGTGGCCACCGATCCGACCGATGGGGTTGACCTGGCTGCCCTGGCCGAGTTGCTCGCCCGCCAGCCGGTGAAGGCTTGCTGGTTCATGCCCAACTTCCAGAACCCGCTGGGGGCCCTGATGCCGGTAGCGCGCAAGCAGGCGCTGGTGACGCTGCTGGCACGGCATGGCGTGCCCCTGATCGAGGACGACGTCTACGGCGAACTGCATGCAGAGCTTCGTCGCCCGCCACCTGCCAAGGCGTTTGACGTGCAGGGCCTGGTGCTGCATTGCTCATCGTTCTCGAAGTGCCTCGCACCCGGCTACCGGGTCGGCTGGGCGGCGGCTGGCCGCTACGCCCGCACGGTTCAGCGCCTGAAGATGATGAGCTCGCTGGCGACCGCGCTACCGCCGCAACTGGCGATCGCCGACTACCTGGCCCAGGGCGGCTTCGACCGGCATCTGCGGCAGCTGAGGTCGACGCTCGCCCTGGAGCAGCAGCGCGTGCGTCGCCTGATCGAGCGGCACTTTCCCTCGGGCACGCGCGTCACCCGGCCCGCAGGGGGCTATTTCCTCTGGCTGGAACTGCCCCCTGCCGTGCATGCCTTGACGCTGCACCAGCAAGCCCTGTCGCTAGGCATCAGCACCGCGCCGGGAGTCCTGTTCTCTGCCGATCGCCGATTCGCTCACCACCTCCGGCTGAATGCCGGTCACCCGGGTGACGATCGCATCGATCCCGCGCTGCGCCGGCTGGGCGAGCTGGCCTGTCAGGCCCTGCGCTGAGCGCAGCGTGCCGGGTCAGTGGAGCATGAAAGTGGAAGCCGATGCCGCGTGGACCGCACCGCCGCCGTCGGCGTCGCGCACTTCGATGCGGATCGGGACCACGCGGCCCGGGCCTTGTCGCTGTGCCGTGAGCTCGTCCATATGCAGAGTGAGCGCGGCCGTCGTTGTGCCTGCGGGTTCGATGACCAAGCTGCGCGCCTGGCTCACCTGCAAGGGCACCGCCTCGCCACCGTCGATGAATGCGCTCACCGCGAGATGCCGCGCTCGCAGGCTGGCGTTCATCAGCTGCAGCCGGTAGACGTTCTCGATGGCACCGTCATCCACCTGTCGGGACAGCACGCCACGGTCGCGCACGACGTTCAGACGCAACTCCGGCCGCGCCGCCCAGGCCCAGACAACGGAGCTTCCCACCAGCAGCAGGCTTGCGGCATAGACGATGACGCGTGGCCGCCACCAAGGCACCGTCTTGACGGTCCTCGCCAAGGCCTGGAAGCGGATCAGACCCCGCGGCGCCCGCATCTTGTCCATCACCTCGTTGCAGGCATCGATGCACAGCCCGCAGCTGATGCAGGCCAGTTGCAGGCCTTGGCGGATGTCGATGCCGACCGGGCAGACCTGCACGCACATCGTGCAGTCCACGCAGTCACCTTGCCCGCATGCATGGGCGGCAACGCCGCGCGCGCGCGCACCACGCGGCTCACCGCGCAGATCGTCGTAGGCCACCACGCGGGTGGCGGGGTCGAGCATCGAGCCCTGGAAGCGGCCATAGGGGCAGGCGTGCTGACAGACCTTCTCGCGCAGCAGGCCCGCCAGCAAATAGGTGGCGGCGCCGTAGAAGAGCATCCAGAAGAGCTCCCAGGGACCGAAGGCCAGGCTTGGCACGGCGGCAGCAAGATCGCGCACCGGCGTGAACCAGCCGACAAGTGTGAAGCCGGTCAGCAGTGCCGCCCCAGCCCAGGCAAGGTGTTTGCCACCCCGTCGCAACAGCTTCTCCCTGTTCCAGGGCGCTGCATCCAGCCTCAGCCGGGTCAGGCGGTCACCTTCGATGTGATGCTCGATCCAGAGCAGGATCTCGGTGTAGACGGTCTGGGGACACGCAAAACCACACCAGATGCGCCCGAGCAAGGCTGTCACGGCGAACAGCAGCAGCGCACTGAAGACCAGCACACCGGTCAGCAGGATCAGGTCTTGCGGTAACAGAACCGCATCGAAGAAGTAGAAGCGCCTGCCCTCCAGGTCGAACAGCACCGCCTGACGCCCGTTCCAGTCCAACCAGGGCATGCCAAAGAAGAAGCCCTGCGTGATCCAGACCAGTGCCCAACGCCAGCGGGCAAAGTTGCCACGGACGGCGCGGGGTTGAATCCGCATGGCGGGGCTCGCAGCTGCCGCGGCTGTGTCGGGCAGGATGGGAATGACGCGTTGAGTCTGGGACATCTTTGGCTGCTTCCCGTCGGGAGATCGAAGGTGCCCCGACGCAGACAGGAGCTTGCTCGCCGGCCATCTGATTGCATAGGCTCAGGAAAGTGGAATTTCGACCAGATCAGTTGCACGGGCCGAATCCCTGGTCTGCTCGAGAATGGCTTCAGCTGATCGCCCCGGCCGCGGCAACCGGCTCGAAAATCATGGGAAGCAGCGTGAAGCGAACGGCCAGACAGCGGCATCCTGCGGCCACTCTTGGCCGGCACTGTCAGCTCGCCACGAACGCCGACAGCAGCCTTTCAGTGCGACAGAGATCGAGTGGCCGGACTTCAATGCGGCGAGTTCGACATCTCGACTCGTAGCTGGCACAACGCGGTTGAATCTGGATCACGGACGAGTTCAAGCATGCAGGCCCGCACTCGGGCAATGGCCCGCCACAGTCAGGCAGCTAAAGCCGTGCCATGCCCACCACGGGCACCGCGGACACCACCAGCACGCGCAGCGTTCAGATCAACAGGCTGTCGCGCTGTGCTGCAATGGGCATAAGAAGAGTCACCTTGCCATGCACTTGCCCCGCCGCTTCGACGATGCACTGATGCGCGCGCCCGACGCCCGCGGGCCGGCTGACGCTGCGCTGATCGCGATGCTGCGGGCATGGTGCGAGGGCGGTTCCGTGCCGACGCTGGCAGAGCCACTGCGTGCAGCCAGCATCGCACCGCATGCCGGGCTGGACGGCGCAGCCTGCGTGCTGGACGGTAGCCAGGATCTGGCGCGCCTGGGCCGTTGGCTCGGCCTGCGGTGGCGCTTGCAGATTCTGTGGCGTGAGCAAGTGGCTGGGTACAGCGCTCAGACAAGCGACCCCTGGGATTGCGGCTGGTGGCGCGAAGGGCCGTTGGGCCCGGCCGAGGTCTTCAGACCGCGCCGGGCCACACTGATGATGCTGCGCGAGCCGGCCCCTGCCGCCGCGTCGGCACTGCTGGCCACGCTGCGCGCCCACAGCCCGTCGTATACCAAGCCGCTGCGAGTGCTGGTGGTGTCCGCCGTGCCCATGGGGGGCATGGCACGGCTTTAGCTGCCGGGAATGCGCGCAGCAAGTGGCTGCCGTACGGCCCACCGGTCAACAGTGCAGAACGCAATCTTCGGGACTGAGTAAGCCGATCTGAAAGTCGCGCTGATGATGGCCTGCACAGCCGACAGAGAAAGCTGCACCGCCCGGAGACCCGCGCCGCGCGGGCTTCTCCAAAGAAAAATACAGGGACTTCCGTGCCGCGGGCGAACCCAGCCGTGCCACTTCGGCGCCCTCTTCCCAGGCAATCCCGCAGGTCCCCTCTCACAGCTCGCTTCACGAACGGGGATTCATTCACCGGTGTCAGGGAATTCAAGACCCGCTTTCAGCGAGTCGCCGCCGTACTTTCTTGACCTGCGCGCCGCACCCCGCCTTTCTCGCTGGCTCGGACGCAACCGCTGTGATGTCGGGCAGCCCCTGTCCGAATTTCGACAGCGACCCACCTCACTGGCTCGGAAGTTCCCCATGTGCTGCAGCCACCAGTTCAAGGCTTTGCGAGCACCTTCGACACTGACGCTTGAGGCATCTGCGCCGCTTACCGGCGTCGCACCATACTCCGTCCATGCCTATGAAAAGACCCGGGCCGCTGCCGGCCGACACCATCTTCGGGGTCGAAGATCAACCGCCATGGACCACCGTCGCAGTCGCCGCCGTACAACACATAGGGCTGCTCGCGACCAACTTCGTTGTCGCGCTGGTCGTACTGGAGGCTGCGGGCGTCACCGAGGACACCCGCAACGGCGCGATCAGCATGGTGATGATCATGTGCGGGCTGGGCACCCTGCTGCAGGCCTGCCGCAGGGTGCCGGTCAGCAGCGGATATCTGGTGCCGATCGTGGCCTCGGCGGTCTATGTCGGACCCGCCCTGGCTGCGGTGCAACTGGGTGGCCTACCGCTGCTGGCAGGCATGCTGATGTTTGCGGGCGCGGTGGAGATGGCCCTATCTCGCGCACTGCATCGCCTGCGACCGTTCTTCCCGCCGGAAATCGCGGGCCTCGTGATCTTCCTTGTCGGCACCACCATCGCTGTACTAGGCGTGCGCGACATGTTTGGCATCGGATTCGGAACTCCGCCCAGCCTGATGCATGGCTGGATCGCCGCGCTGACGCTCGGGCTGATGGTCGCGCTGCAGGTTTGGGGCGGGGCATGGGGCAAGCTGGCGGGACCGCTGATCGGAGTCGTGCTCGGCTACGCCGCAGCCGCAGCCGGCGGCCTCGTCTCTGTCGATGCCTTCGCCCATGTGGCCCGCTTACCGCTCATCGCAGCACCCGACCTGAGCCACCTGGGCTGGGCCTTCGATCCGCGCTTGATGATCCCGTTCGCGCTCGCCGCGCTGGCCTCGGCCGTCAAGACGATGGGAACGATCGCGCTGGCTCAGCGAGTCAACGACGCCACGTGGGTGCGGCTCGAGATGAAGTCGGCCCGCCGCGGCGTGTTGGGAGACGGACTGACCACCTTCCTGGGCGGTGGGCTGGGCTCGGTCGTCGGCGCCAACCCGGGTTCCAGCAATGCCGGACTGGTGCTGGCCACCGGCGTGGCCAGCCGCAGCGTAGCGTGGCCGACGGGCCTGCTGCTGATCGCGATGGCCTTCATTCCGACCGCCTCGGTTTTACTGATTCAGGTGCCCAAGCCGGTCAGCGGCGCTGTGCTGGCGTTCTCCGCATGCTTCATCATGAGCAGTGGCATCCAGATGATCGCCTCACGCATGCTCGACGCACGCAAGACGCTCGTGATCGGCCTGGCGTTCGGGGCTGGTCTGAGCGCGGAAGTGTTTCCCGACCTGGCCCGCCACGTTCCGGACTGGCTGGGACCGGTGGTCGGCAGCCCACTCGTCTGCGGCATGCTGCTGGGGCTGTGCCTGAATGCGGCGTTCCGGATCGGCGTGCGGCAGCACGCCACGCTGCGGTTGCCGACCAAGGGCGACCGGGTCCACGCGCTGAAGCACTTCATCGAGCTGCAGGGAGAGCGCTGGGGTGCCCGGCGCGATGTGATGCATCGGGCCGAGTACGCGCTGGATCAACTGATCGAGACCGTGATCGAGCATGGCGAGCCGCGCGGAGACATCACGGTGAGCCTGTCGTTCGACGAGTTCAGCGTCGCGGCTGCGGTTGATTACCTGGGGATCGGGCTGCAATTCCCGGAACAGCGGCCCAGCGCCGACGAGATCGTTGATACGCTGGACGGCGTTCGTCGCCTCGCCGGCTTCCTGCTGCGTCGCAGTGCGGACCGCATCAGCACGGTGGCGCTCGCCGAAGGTTCCCGTGTCGAGATGATCTTCGATCACTGAAGACCGGTGCCGCACGGCGAGCGACCGTGCGCCAGGCGACGGCCCAGAATTACCGGATTGAAGCGCGCCGCGGCACAGGTCGCAAGGCACCTTCACGTCGGGCAGAAAAGCGATCTCGGTCGCACGCTGAGCATCGCGTCATGGATCTTCTGCCGGAAGCCACGGCAAGTCGGGTGCAGGAGCGCAGAGTCGTTGCGGAAGATCTGGCTGCACGACTGGAAGGTGCTCAGGTGGATCGGGTGAGGCTGCTGAAGGCACTGCTCGAACGAGTCGTCGTCAGGGATGATGCAATCGACATCGAGATCAAGCTGGGGGCACTCGACAACGATGCGGCGGAGCGCACCCATGCGTTGAAGGTGCCGGCGCAGTTGAAGCGCTGTGGGCTGGGGATGCGGTTGGTGATCCCGGGGCGAATCGATCCGGGATCGGGTCAGCCGGATGCGAAGCTGATGGCCTTGCTGGCGAAGGCCAGGCGCTGGTTCGAGATGCTGCGCACGGGCGCCTGCGGGAGCATCGGTGAGTTGGCCCGGGACGTGAACATGGCGGGCTCGGATGTGACGCAGATCGTGTACCTGGCCTTCATGGCGCCGGACCTCATCGAGCGGATCGCAGCGGGGGCGCAGCCGCCCGGGTTGGGGGTGCGCAAGCTGCTGGCCGCATCTCCGCTGCCACTGGACTGGGCCGAGCAGCGGCGGGTGCTGGGGTTCGACGCGTAGCCTCGACAGACTGGAAACACCGGGGGCCGAAAGGCCCTCTTCCCGCTTCTGGCAGCAGGCTACTGGTGTCGGCAGTGATGCCACCCGTCAACAGTGCGGAACGCAATCTTCGGGACTGAGAAAGCCGGGCTGAAAGTAGCAGTGATGGTGCCGCTCGCAGCCCACAGAGAAAGCTGCACCGCCCGGAGACCCGCGCCGCGCGGGCTTCTCCAAAGAAAAAGCCACCGCGCTGCGGTGGCTTTGAAATGTTGGCGGTGGGCGCAGTCAACAGCGAACCCGTCTCAAAAGTAGCCTGAATTCCCTGCAACAGGGAAAACAACAGGGACTTCCTTACCGCGGAAAGACCCAGCCGGCCCACTTTGACTCGGTCGTGCCAGGCAAAACCCACCACCCCGTCTCACGGCCCAGTTAACGAACAGGGAATTCGTCTACCCGCATCAGGGAATTCAGCTCTGGCTTTCAGCGAATCGCCGCACTCTTTCGCACTGCGCGACCACCAAACCGCCCTGGCTCGAAGTTCGCGCCAGTCCCTTGCTAGGTGGTTCGGCGCACGCTAGGAAAGCGCCACCTCCAGCCGCTGCCTCTGCATCGCAAGCCCTCGCCAGGTGGATGCCACTGTGCTATCGACCGCCTGCTCCGCCTCACCTGCACCTCCCCACTCGGCAGCCTCGACTTGTCACCGAGCCAGGGTGCTTTCTCGCTGGCTAGGTGGTTCCCCATGTGCTAACGCCGCAAGCCCAAATCTTTGCGGGCACCTTCAACGCGTAGTTGCAACTGCTAGCTAGGTGGATTTCGGCAACCTATGCTGATCGTTCAAGACCCGCGTCAATGGAGTGCATAGGGTGTCGGCTGGCCGACTCATGCACGCTTTTGAAGCGGCGTTGAGACGGGCAAGCGGCACCTTATGCAGCGCGGGTCTCCATGCAACTTTTGGAGAATGCCTTGAAGCTCAGACCTGCCCATCCCAAGCCCGTCATCAGCGGCATCGTTGACCAGCCGCCCTCGGCCCTCAAGCCCTGGGCCAACAACCCGCGCCGTCACAGCCCCAAGCAGCTCTTCAAGCTCAAACAGAGCATCGACTATTTCGGCGTCACCAATCCCATCCTGGTCGATGAGAACGGCGTCATTCTGGCGGGCGAAGCACGCTGGCAGGTTGCCCAGAGCCTCAATCTCGCAACGGTGCCCACCCGCGTCATCACGGGTCTCTCCAAGGCCGCCAAACGGGCCTATGTCCTGACCGACAACAAGCTGGCCCTGCTGTCCAGCTGGGACATGGGCCTGCTGCGCGACGAGATCCAGCTGCTGATCGCCGACGACTTCGAGATCGAGCTGA
>ENA-UOWO01001668-UOWO01001668.1-activated-sludge-metagenome-genome-assembly--contig:-NODE-1668-length-28989-cov-5.844024_pt1 | contig 28989 bp, 29 predicted proteins | sample MGYA00238148_ERZ761564 | MGnify/ENA primary metagenome ERZ761564 (study PRJEB28885, sample SAMN05720194) | activated sludge metagenome | isolation source: Anaerobic digester | place: USA...
ACAAAATGGGCGATGTTCTTCTTGTATTTTCTATGCTCATATCAATGTTAATTTATTTTAAGATTAACATATCTATGCTTAAAATCAACTTTTGTTATTACTCTTTAGCAATACCTACTCCCGCGAGAAAGCGTCTATATTTAGCATCCCCCATTCTCTTTTTAGAATTATATACACTTCTAATCGTGAGCAGTATCTCAATGGAAAATCCAATCATCGGAGAAATCACAAAAAGCGTTGTAAGTTCTATCTCTTTGCTAATTAATTTAAAGCATAGCGATATCAAAAATCCAATAAAAACAGAAAGAACAAGGGCTGTTTTTATAGCCGCTATTATATGATAAATTTTGCTTCCTGAAGACATCAATTCCCATTCATTGATGTTTCCTGCTTTAATTGGTGCTTTACATTTAGGGCAATTAACAACTGGATTGCCTAACGAAACATATAGATAACCTGAGTTTTCAAGAAGAGCCCCGCATTTTGGGCACCTTCTAAATACATACATACCCATAAAATTAAAAACGACTTAATTTAATAAGTCGCCGAGAAGTTCCTTCAAGTGGACGACCCGACGGAACCCACACTCACAAGATCACCGAGGTGTCCGATTGTGTGCATCAAGGTCGCCCGCTTCAAATCACAATTGGACTTAAAAGCGAGCTTAACCTCGGTGTTTATGTAAATGTGGGTTCAAGTAAATACTACAATCAAAATAGCCAAATAGCAACTATTCCGCTTGATTTTTGCCTTTTAAAGAGTAAAATGAGGTAAATTATGATTATAATGAATATGGAAAAAATAGAAAATTTGGACAATAAAAATCTCCTAATTCTTTTTGACACCGTTAGGGAAATTTCCAGTGAATTAGAATTAGAAACTGAAAATACAATACTGATAAAAGCTGAACAGGAGAAAGTGGAAGCAAACTTGGCAAAACACCTACCCGATTATTCGTATGATATAATTGCCGAATTAAGAAGATTAAGACAAAAAGCTGTAAAATATCTTCAAAACAACCATATAATCACAGCTTATGAGTTTTGCAATGACAAGGAAAATATAAAAATATCCGTAGACAGGAAAGTTCTCTCCAAATTCTATAAAAATATAACAAGAGTATATGAGGAGAGATACAAAACAGCAAACAAGCAAGAAAATAATGTCCCCCTCTTTGATTTTGAAAAAGAAAGAGAGTTTATCAAAGATATCAGTTCTGGAAACCGACACCGATTATATCGGGACAAATGGCTAAATTGCAAGAGAGTTTTGGATACAATAGAAGATTTTATACCAATAAATGCAATTGATGAGAGCAAAAAAGAGATAACTTTTGAGAAAAGCTATTTTTTTAGCACGGGTATTCCCCAAAAGAAGGAGGGCGTTATTTACGACACCCTATCCCTATTGGACAAAAGAAACATTATAAAAATAAAGAAGCCAGCGTTAGAAGATGAGATATATATAATAAGGGATCCGAAAGGCATATTTCTCAATAATAGAGTCGGCATTGTTGTTGAAGACAAGGATTTGTTTGAAAAACATCTTACTGGTTTATCGGCATTTGTTGATTATATTGAAAAAGATGGGCGAGAAAGATTTCCGAATGAATATGGCATAGCACCAAAAGCCATCCCAGAACAAGAGAAGAAACACACATATTTAGACTCTGGATTTAATCATTATCTTATTAGAGACAACAAAACACCAATAGAAAAACAGCTTTCAGAAATAACAGAATTGCTTAAAGAAAATAAAAACAAAGAAGATCCAAGAATAGATAAGAGATGCTTGATTCAAACACCAACCGAAACAAAATGGAGTGATGTTAATATAAAATGGATAAATGGAAATGATGTTGAAATTACTCTCAATAACAGTAAGGAATTCAGGGAAATAAAAGACTTCAAGGAACTTGGCTTTTATGATGAGAAAAGGAAATGTCCAAATATACTTTGGAAAATTTTGTCTAATGCTGCTGCTTATGGAGGAAAAATGTCTTGGGATAATTTAGGGGGGACATCAGAAAGTGATAGGCACAAAAAAATAGACGCTTTTCAAAAGCAAATATCCCTATTGAGAAACAAATTGAGAGAAATTTTTGGCAGCTTAAAGGGAGAAAAAAATGCACCATTTATTCCATATTCAAAAGATAAAGAGTATGTGATTACCATAAATTTATTTTCAGAGAAGAATAATAGAAGCCAAAAGAAGGAAAGTTGGAAAGACTTGATGTCCGAAGCAGAACTAAATAATTATGAACGAATTGAAAAAGTAGATTTCATAAAGAATCCCAATCAAATCTTAACAGACGATAATGATTATTAGAATTTCATTGAAAAAATAAACTCTTAAAATACACGAAATATACTAAATACCCGTTTAAAACGGGTATTTTTTTATTTTTCATTGAGATTTCGTCAATAACTATTAGAGATAAATCATTAAAATAATTATTAAAACTATGGAAGAAATCTTAGAGGAAAACAACTTTTTTAAAAGCTCAGATTTAAGTCTAATTAGCACATTGCAATTATATGGCTACCATATTGAGGCTATGGATCGTAGCAGCTCTGAAAAAATAGTGTTCGTTATTAAACGAGATGAAGAATTAGACAATTTAATTCAAGCTTTTTGGTCAAGAAGCCTTCGCGTTGAGCCTTTGGCTTATTTTGAGTCAATCAAAAACATAAAATCAAGAATTTATAACTAAAATGGTCAGCCAGCAACTCTTACAAGAATTAAAAGAGATTATCAAAGATGAATACGGGCAAGATTTGGAGATAGACAAGGTTTCCCAAATCGGAAATGGACTCGTAGGATACTTTGATTTACTGGCAAAAATGCACCACGAAATTAATCAAAATAATGATAATGAATATGGAAACACACAATCCGCCTCAATACAGTGATAAGGAGCTTTTGGAAATTTTTCCCGAAGCAAAAAAAATAATCCCTCAAAAAATTAAGGAGTGCAAAGAAGAAATAAAGAAAAGAGAACAAGAAATTGGAGCAGCGTTAAATGAAATTTATGCTCTTGAAACAGATGAATTTTCTGAAAGGTTTGGCGAAGAAGTTATTAAGATGCATATGATGCCTGTTTTGAATAAGTTAGAAAGAGATCTTTTTAAACTTGAACGATTAAAGTGCCTGATAAGACCGAAAAAAGCAATGAATAAACGCATTGAATTTGGGGCGAAGATTGATAACGCCAAAAAATTTCCCATTGAAGAGCTGGCAAGAAATAAGCTGGCTATCAAAAGCAGAGGAAGAAATTTCATTTCACTATGCCCCTTACATAATGAGAAAACACCAAGTTTTTATATATACCCAGAAACAAATAGATTCTATTGTTTTGGGTGCCAAGAGAAAGGAGATGTAATAAATTTAACAATGGTATTATACGGCGTTGAGTTCAAAGAAGCCGTGGAAATGCTACAAAATTAATATGAGTATGAAATTTGAAGAAATTAAAAGCAAAACAAAAGAACAATTACCAAAAGCAAATGAAAGATTTGTAAAATTAGAACCTAAAACAAAAATTGAAATTTCTGAATGGAAAGCTATTATCAATGACAACTTTCCAGATCTGCTCTTTGCAGCAGAAGCTGGGTTAAGCGTTGTTGGTCAATTGCTTATTGAAGATATAAAAAATCCCTTCGCCCTTGTATATGTTGATGTCCCATCTTCTGGTAAAACAATAACCCTAAACTTCTTCTCAACCCTAAAAGACTTGGTTTATACTACCGACAATTTTACTCCCGCATCATTTGTCTCTCATTCAGCAAACAAGAAAAAAGAGGAGCTTTTGAGAAACGATATGCTCCCTCAAATTCAATACCGCACCTTGATGATAAGAGATTTGGCTCCAATTTTTGCCAAGAGAGATGAAGATGTGCAAGCAATGCTTGGAATACTAATACGCGTTCTGGACGGAGAAGGACTTGAAACGAATAGTGGATTATATGGAAAAAGAGGCTATGTTGGAGATTATCTGTTTATGCTTCTATCCGCCTCAACACCGATACGACCAAGGGTTTGGAAAGTTATGGGCAATCTTGGTTCCCGACTGTTTTTTCTCTACATTGACGGATCTGAAAAGGATGAGGAGACGCTCGCAAATCAACTAAAAAATTCTTGCAGAGACAAAGAGATTATCTGCCGAGAAGCAACGGAGGAATTTATAAAAACACTCTGGAATAAATATCCACAAGGAGTTTCTTGGAATAAGGAAAATGATGATCCGAGTTTGATGCAGATTATTGCCCGTTTTGCAAAAGTTCTGGCAAGGCTCCGAAGCTCCATAAATGTATGGACGGAGTCTTTTGGACAGAAAAATTATAACCATACCCAACCGATTACTGAAATGCCAGACAGGCTCAATCAACTGCTTTATAATCTTACTCGCGGACACGCTCTCGTTTGCGGAAGAGAAAATATAAGCAAGGAAGATTTGCAAACAACATTGAGAGTCGCTCTTGACTCTGCTCCACCAAACAGATCAAAGATATTCAAACACTTGATTTATAATGACGGCTCTCTATCAACAAATGAGGTTATAGAAATACTTGGCTGTTCCCGCCCTACTGCCCTGAAACTAATGGAGGAAATGGCTATATTGGGACTCGTAGATACATTTGGAAATATGAGCGATGAAACAGAAAATTATGGAGGAAGACCAGAGCAGAAAATAACTCTCAAAGAAAAATATGCTTGGTTTATTAGTGATGGGTGTAAAGAACTAATTAATCACAATGTCAGAAATGGTTTATAAACCAAAACTGACTTTGTATAAAGCAATGACAAAAGAAATAGTAAAAAAGGAAGAATCCAAGCCAGTTCTATTGGAAGATGCATTAAAACAAATCAGAAAAGATTATGCCAACCCAGATACTTTTGATAACGAAAGAAATCTGCTAACCAAATTTCACAATTTATCAAAAGAAAAATTGACGGACGAGCAAACCAAGCAAAAAGAAGACATAAGCGACGAAATTGCCTTTATGTATGGTTTGGAAAATGGACTTTGGGCAACTGGCATTGGACATAGAAGAGATTACTCTACATTAGCCAGAATGAGACAAAAAATAATAAGGGATTATGATTGCAAAAACTCTCTGGAACTAATGCTGGCTGATAGCATATTAGCTTGCTATTGGAGAATAATGAAAAATGAAGGAATAATTAGCCGTCTTATGGAAACAGCAGATAGAAAGTTCAGTTTTGATCAGTTAAAAGTAAATGTTCTAAAAGAGCTTAATAAAGAGGTTGATCTGGCTAATAGAAGATTGGGGGTAAATATCGTATTACTAAAAGAAATAAAACAGCCAGCTTTAAAGGTAAATGTAAAGACAAACAATGCCTTTATAGGAGAAAATCAACAATTCAATAATAATCAAGCCCTAAAAGATAAAAACAATGAGTCCAAATGATTTCGGAAAAAAATACTTAACCGAACAATGCCAGAAAATCAAGATATCGGATTTTATCGGAAAAGCAAAGGAGCAACTTAAAGAATCTATTTTACAGGCAAGTCTTGAAGCAGATGGTCATCATATCCTGTTAAACAGGTCAAAAACAGGCTTTGGAGGAATAAGGTTTTGGTTTTCCTGTCCTATATGCAATAAACGGGTTGGCGTGCTTTATGGACACCCTGTAAGCCAAATTTTGGGTTGTAGGGAGTGTTTGCGTCTGGATTATAGGAAGCATAGGTATAGCAAAATGATTGAAAATGTATTATAATATAAGTGTCGCCCAATTCAATAAATTATCCGATTTTTTATATCTCGTTGTCTTTAAGGGGCAGTATGCCAATGAGGTATATCTTCGGATAAGCTGATTTGGGCGACCATACTGTCCCTTTAAGATTTTCAAAAATATGAACAATTCAAAATGCTTAATTTATGCAAGGGTGTCATCAAGAGAACAAGAAGAGACTGGATACTCATTAGATGCCCAAGAAAAGCTTCTTAAAGATTATGCCGTTAAATGCAATCTTGAAGTAAAAAAGACTTTTAAGGTTTCAGAATCCGCAAGTGGAAAGCAGATCCGAAAAACTTTCAATGAGCTTTTGAGCTATGCAAACAAAAACAAAATTTCAATTATACTTTGTGAAAAAATTGATCGTCTTACTCGCAATTTGAAAGATGCTGCGAGCATCAGTGATTGGATCAATGAAGACAGTAAGAGAGAGGTTCATTTTGTAAAGGAATCTTTCATAGTGAACAAAAACACACGAGCACACGAAAACTTGGTTTGGGATATGAAAGTGGCGATTGCCAGATTTTATACCAACAACCTTTCGGAAGAAGTTAAGAAAGGTCAGAAAGAGAAGATTGCACAAGGCTGGCTTCCAACAAAACCCTTGCTTGGATATAAGACCATAGGAGACAAAGGACACAAGATACACATAATTGATGAAGAAAAAGCTCCATTAGTCAGAAAGATGTTTGAACTTTATGCAACTGGCAATTATTCCCTTAACGCATTGGTTGATACTTTGCATAAAGAGGGATTAAGAAATAGGGACGGCAACAGGGTTGTAAAAAGCAGAATGCATAAATATCTTTCCGATCCTTTCTATATTGGAAAAATAAAATGGAATGGCGAAATTTATAATGGCGAACATAAACCTCTTATCTCAAAAGAGTTGTTTGAGGCTGTGCAAAGAAAGCTTGTGAGAAAAACTGAAAACCCGCAATACAAGGTTCATCTGCCAGTATTTAAAGCAAAAATAAAATGTGAAGAGTGCGGCGGAACAATAACTTGGGAAACACAAAAAGGACATTGGTATGGACACTGTAATCACTATAAGAAATGCAGTCAAAAAACCTATATAAGACAGGAGCAGGTTGAAAATCAGCTTTTTCCTTTCTTTGACAAAATAGCTCCAAAGAATGAACGCGTCTTGGATTGGCTTATTAAGGCTATGAAAGAAAGTCATAAGGAAGAAATAGATTATAATTCTCAAAAACGCGAAACATTTAACAGAATAGTTAGAACATCTGACAGGAGAATTGAAGAGGCATATAAAGATAAATTAGATGGAAGGATGCCATCAGAGTTATGCGAGAAAGTAATTAAGGATACAACAAAAGAAAAGGAGGAAGCGATTGAAGCTCTTTCAAAATTAAGTCAGTCAAGAACTGCTTATTATGAAGCTGGATATGCAATACACGAGCTTGCCTTGAAAGCCAAGGATATTTATGAAAGCCCGAAAGCCAAAACGGAAGATAAAAGATTGCTTTTGAGTTATATATTTTTGAACCTTGCATTAAACACCGATAAAATAACCCCAAACTACACATTAGCCTTTGAATTTCTATCAGAATGGATGCCTAAACTAAATGATACTTTTGAACCATCAAAAAACCGCTTGAATAAAGAATCAAACGGCTCTTTGAGCACCAAGTACACTCTACTGCTCCGGCGGTAGGATTCGAACCTACAACCAAGGGATTACACTTGTCCTAATGTTTCCAAAAGGAGTGGACTATATCATCATCCAATTTTTGCAAATTGGAGCAAGGCGCTTCCCATTCAAATTTTGAACAGTACTCCCTTTCGGGATAGTCTCTGAACCTGCCTACACTAAAGTTACGGCAGGCAAGCCTTCTAATGTGATCAAATTATGGCTTGCTTGCAATCTGAAGCTTTAGCGTAAGATTGGCTGCTGATTACCCTTCTTGCTAACAAAGCAATTTAGGGCTTCCAGTCGCCGCCTCTTCTGAAAAAATCAGATAAAGCGGGATCCCGACAAGCGGGACAATTCACCTTGTTTTTCATCCTTAATTACTTAAGGAAGCTGCGTTAATCTCACAGTCCCCTGCGCTACCGTTGCGCTACGCCGGAATATAAAAATACGCACTATCTTATTTTTAAAAAACTGCCTGAAAAAGGCAACAAAGGCATTATACCAGCTATATTTGTTTCTGGCAAGATAAGCCATATGCGAAAAATTGACTTAAAATTTTTATGCATAGCGCCTATAGACTAAAATGGTTCTAATTTTATAATTAAAATTCCTGAAAAATATATCGCTATTGATTGTATATATACATATGCATAATATATCACTGCGGGTTAATAAATATTAATTTAATAATTATACTTATGTTCAGAAAAGCTATTCTACATCAATATTCTTTACTTTTCATTTTCTTTTTTTTAGCTATATTTTTCGCAATTTTCGAACACATGACACCTTCTTTGGCTCATGGACAGATATTATTTCCGCAAAAAAATTTCGATAATAATCCAGAAATTACTGAAAATATCTTGCCGAAACTGGAGATTAAACAACAAAGCGTCGGTGTTGAACCAAAACTGATGCAAGACAATAATTCAAAAAATCCTTTTTTTTCCTCAATAAAAAACAACTTTTCTTTGCTACAGGAAAAAAATATTTTTAAGTCAAAAAACAATGAGGAAGAAGTTGTTGAAGAAAAAGAAGAAGTTGTTGAAGAAAAAAAGGAAGAACCTGAAATAGCACAAAAGAAAGTTAACCAAAAAATTCCTCAACAAAAACCAGTAACCGATGTTAAACCAAAAACAAGCCATGAAGCTATCGGCTTGCCAGGTAAAATAGTAGTTGAAACAAAGAGCGTTAATGGCAAAAGAGTTTGTAGGGATATCAAGGGTGATGATCCAAGTAAGAGTAAACGCAACAAGAAGGGCCACATTGATGCTGAGTGCTGTCTGGATAAAGATGAAACTCCTAATTCAAAGTGCTATTACCCTCCGGAAAAATATGGAAAACTTATACAAAAATATTTGTCCAATAAGAAAAAGACCTAATATTAATAATCTTTGAGTTTTCCAATCGTTCTGTGTTGCCTGATTTTTTCCAAAGCTTTGGCTTCAATCTGGCGGATGCGCTCGCGTGTTACGCCGAATTCTTTGCCGACTTCTTCCAATGTGTGAGTCACGCCGTCTTCCAGACCAAAACGGATTTTGAGAATTTTTTGTTCGCGCGGGGTGAGTTCTTGCAAAACTTCGCCTACATGGTTTTTGAGCAGTTTTCTGGAAGCTACTTGATGCGGCATAACTGTTTCAGTATCCTCAATAAAGTCGCCCAGCACACTGTCATCGTCGCTGTCGCCAACGGAAGTTTCGAGCGAAACAGTTTCCTGTGAAATTTTTTGAATATGCCTGATTTTATCCACATCCAGATCCATTTCAGAAGCTATTTCTTCTGGCAGAGGTTCGCGCCCCAATTCCTGAACCAGCCTTCTGGTTATTTGGGTATATTTATTGATTGTTTCCACCATATGCACCGGAATGCGTATTGTTCTTGATTGATCGGCCAAGGCGCGTGTAATTGCCTGACGGATCCACCAAGTGGCATAGGTCGAAAATTTGAAACCTTTCCTATAATCGAATTTTTCCACGGCGCGGAAAAGCCCGATGTTTCCTTCCTGAATAAGATCCAAAAGAGAAAGATTGTGCGAACGGCCGACATATTTTTTGGCAATACTTACCACCAATCTAAGATTGGCTTCAGTCAGTTTCTGTTTAGCCATTAAATCGCCTTTTTCACTGGCTTTTGCCAACTTGACTTCTTCTTCGGATTTGAGCAACGGCACCCGTCCAATTTCCCGAAAATACATCTGCACCAAATCAGAAGAACTGTCTTCAACACTTTCTCCCAGAAAAATATCCGGTGTTTTTTCTTTTTTGCTTTTTTCGTACAATTCAACTTCTTTTTCCGTATCAATTTTCAGCATATCGTCAGAAACGACAATTTTCACGCCGGCTGTTTCCAGTTTTTCATAGAGGTTTTCCAATTCCCCAATTTCCTCTTCGACATCAGGAATAAGGTTGATGATTTCATCTTCCGTCACAAAACCGCGCTGCTTTCCGCGAACTATCAATTCTTCGATCAAATCGGCTACTTTCACAACCTCTTCCGAATTTTCTCTGATTTCTTTTTTCTTGCGGACAGGCGGTTTCTTTTTTGAAGATGCTTTTTTAAGTGCTGTTTTTTTCTTGGCACCGTAAGTTTTCTTTTTGGTGATTTTCTTAACTTTCTTAGAGAAATATTTTTTTGCTTTTGTCGGTTTTGCGGATTTCTTTTTTTTCATTTTTTTTACAGGATTGATTTTTTTACGATTACTTTTTTTTCTGGGACCAGAAGAAAATTTCCGGGTAGTCTTTTTCCCGGTTTTTTTAAGCGGCTTCTTTTGCTTTTTTTTCATTTTTTTAGAATAAAGAGTGAAGATTTTATTACAAACAAACACCAAAAACCGGGCTCCCGGCTTTTGTTAGTCTCTTGTTGCTTGAGAAAGCTTTGTGAACTCGCTCATCAACTTGGCGAGGGTTTCTTTATCCCCTTTTTGTTCAGCTTTCTCGATTTCTTTTATAATACTATGAAGTCTTTCTTTTTGCAATTCTTTCAGATATTGGTCCTTGTAGCTGTCAATCAGGCCCTGCAAGTCTTTCTGGGATTGTTCAGCGACTCCTTCTGAAGTAAAGCGGTATTTGGTGTCGAAATAAACCTTTCTTAATTTTTCAATTATGCTTGCATCTTCAATTTTCTCCATAAGGCCGTCAAAAGAAAAACCAACTTCCGGCCCATTCTGCAACACAAAACCAATAAGCGGATCACTTTTCGCCCATTCGCTTTCTTTTTCTTTTTCAGAATTTTCCCTCCAAACATTTTTGTCGCTCATAATAACGCCCAGCAAGCAATCCCTGATAACATCTGTGCGTTTTTGAAAAGATGCCGGCTGTTCATCCTGATTTTCTTGTTCCCTTAATGGATAAAGAACAGACGATTCGATAGTTTTTAATACGCTGCTGATGACACTTTCTTCCACATCCAGCTCGTGGGCTATTTTTTTAATCCAGGAAACTTTTTCAATTTTATTTTCAATATGGGCAACATGTTCTAAAACTTTTTTAGCTATATTATTTTTCCCTTCAACTGTTTTTCTATCATATTTATCTAAAATATTTTTAAAGAAATATTCCATCGCGCTGACTGATTCTTTCAGGGATTTGATCAGCAATTTCGGATCTTTTTGCACCACGTCCGCCGCATCCTTGCCGTCTGTAAGCGCAACTATTTTGACATTCATCTCTTTTTCAAAACAGAGATCGGCGCTTTTTTGGGCGGCTTGCTGTCCGGCATTGTCCATATCGAAAAGCAGGGCTATGTTATCCGTATATCTTTTGAGTATGGAAATTTGATCAGGAGTCAGCGCTGTGCCTGAAATCGCCACCACATTTCGAATTCCGACTTGAGAAGAAGCGATGACATCCATGTTTCCTTCCACTAAAAGCGCATAGTTTTTGTTTTTTATTTCCTGCTTGGCCTGATTTATCCCGTATAAAATTTTACTTTTGTGATAAACCAGTGTTTCCGGGGTGTTCACATATTTAGCCTGCGATTCATCGCCACCAGGCGCCACGCGGGCGCTAAAACCCACAACATTTCCAAAAGCGTCTTGAATGGGAAAAATTATCCTGTCCCTAAAACGATCATAATAACTAGCTTCTGGCTTATAGCTTTTAGCTTCATTAGCTTTTTCTACCAAGAGGCCAGTTTTATTGATTTCATCTAAAGTAAATCCGCGATCGGTCAAAAATTTTAAAATATTTCTCCAGCCACTAGGCGCATAACCCAAACGGAATTTTTGAATACTTTCATCAGCAAGCCCGCGTTTGCGCAGATATTGCAGAATTTTATCCTTGCCGACACCTTTCCAAAGCTGCGTTTCATAAAATTTAGTGGCCAGTTCCAGAGCCGCTAAAATTCTTTTTTTATTACCGGAATCCTGCGATTCATATTGTTCGAGTTGAACTCCAGCTCTTTCTGCTAGCATTTTCAAAACCTCCCGGAATTCCAAACTTTCAATTTCCTGCACGAAAGTAAGCACGTCTCCACCCTTTCCGCATCCAAAACAATGGAAAATCTGCTTTTCTTCATTGACCATAAAAGATGGGCTTTTTTCATGATGAAAAGGACAAAGCCCTTTCCAGTTGGCCCCTGCTTTAGTCAGCCGGACATGTTCACTGACTATATCTACAATATTCAGCCGCGCTTTTACTTCTTCAACATTGTTGTTCATCCCGGTAGTAGAAATTCCAATTATTTTTTAAATAAATATTTACGGATTCTTTGACGTAACATTCTCCTGCCCTGGCTAGTTTTAAAATATCGCTCTCTTCTTTTTGCATCATCAATCTCCAAGCAAGCTTCGTAATAAATAATTTTCCATGGTAAAAATTGCTTTGTTGAAGTATTTTGTCCTAAATTATGTTCCTTGAACCGTTTTTTAAGATCACTGGTATAACCTATATATAGTGTCTTATTTTTTATGCTTTCTAATATGTATGTATAGAACATAATTTTTGGAATTCTCACTACCGGGCATTACCTTTAGATTAGAGAACTTTAGCAAAAAAGGCAAATTGTTATAAAAAACACTTTCCGAAAAAGAAAGTGCTTATTATTTTTTATTTCGATATACAAAAACACAAAAAATTAAAAAGTTTAATTATTGATTCTGGATTCAATGATTTTATTTTTAACTATTTCTTGAGCCTTATTTATTCTTGCTTCAGCTTCAGCTTCAGATATTCCTTCTTTTTCCATTAATTCTTTTATTTTTGCTGCGATTTCGTTATCATTGAGAGAAAAATTGCCGTATTTATATTTTTCCAGCTTCTCGTTAAGAAATTCGCCAGATTCCAAATCTTTTTTAGATAGAACCCTTTTTTCTGCAGGCCCAATGGATTTTTCTCCCTTGGGAGATTCAAAAATTTTAAACATATTTTTTTCTTTAATGATTACATTTATATTATACTCCTTTGTTTTTTATTAAGCTAACGATAAACCTTGGCGGAGGGGAGAGGATTCGAACCTCCGATACCGTTTCCAGTATGCCACCTTTCCAAGGTGGTGCACTCGACCACTATGCGACCCCTCCTTTCTATGATTTTTTTCATGAATTTTGCCCTAGTCATCCAGTGGCGATTTTTCGACTTTTTCAATAATTTCTTCCATCATTTTCACCGCTTCTGCCGGATATTTTCCATTAGCCGATTCTCCACTTAGCATAACAAAGTCCGCATGATCTATGACCGCATTAGAAATATCGGAAACTTCAGCCCTAGTTGGAATAGGATTTTCCATCATTGATTCCATCATTTGCGTGGCCACAATCACCGGCTTATTTTTTTCCCGGCATTTATTTACTATTTCTTTTTGATAAATCACCACTTCGCTTTCCGGCATTTCTATTCCCAAGTCTCCGCGAGCCACCATGACAACATCGGATTCATCAATGATTTCATCAATATTTTTTAGCGCTTCTTTTCTCTCTACTTTTGGAATAATTTGCACAGACGCATTTTTATCAGAAGAAAGTTCTTTGATTTTTTCCCTGAGATATCTGAGGTCTGCCGCGTCTTTCACAAAAGACATTGCCACAAAATCCACGCCTTTGCCTAAGACGAATTTCAAATCATTTAGATCTTTTTCCGTCAAAGCTCCCAACTTAATATTAGAATCCGGCAAGTTTACTCCCTTATGATTTCCGATCGTTCCGCCATTTATAACCTCTGCCAGCAAAAAACCTTCATTTTTCTCCCGCACAACAACTTTCATCAGACCATCTTGAATCATAATCTCGTTTCCCACTTCAATATCATCAACAATTTTATTTACATCCAAATTGATTTTTTTGTCATTTGAAATTTGATCATTGGAAATTGTTTGGAAATTGGAAATTGGAAATTGGAAATTAGGGGCATAAAATATATCACTAACTATTATGAAATCTTCCGTCTTAATTTCTACATCTGATTGGACTACCGTCCTGATCCGCGGTCCTTGGAGATCAGCCATAATGCCAATTGGCATGTTTAGCTCATTGGATAGTTTGCGCAAACGATCAATAATTTTTCCATGCCATTCATGGCTGTTGTGCGAAAAATTGAGCCGGGCAACATCCACTCCATCCAGAATAATTTTTTTGAGAATTTCTTCTGATTCGGAAGCGGGTCCGATTGTTGCCACTATTTTTGTTCTTGCGTCCATATATTTTATATTTTTTATTAGTTATTCTTTATTCATAGTGCCATAACATGCAAAAACAGGCAACCGCGAAGATTGCCTGTTCCTAAAAAACAAAAGCTATTTTATAATCTCAAATCCGCCGATAATCGGCAATTTCTTCATTTCTCCTTTAGCGGCATTAATGATGCCCATAATTGCCAAAACCAAAAGAACGATGCAACCTATCGGCAAAATGATAAACCAGCCCAAAATAGGAATTATTGTCCCTGCAATATTAACAATAACAGCTGAAATCAAAAGCACTAACTGCTGATTGGCATGAAACTTGGCAAACGGACTCTTTTTCGATTCTTCAGAAAGAAGCGGAATAAAGAACAAAATCGGAATTATGTAGCCGACAATTGCCATGACCTTATTTTTTTCAGCATCTGAACTTTCGGCTTTTGGTTCAGGCGCTGGTTGCTGTGATTGCTCTGGTTGGGGAGCTCCCTGTGATTGCATATTTTCTTCCATATTTTTTCCCCTTATTTGATTTGGTGCAAAATTATTGCTTACCAAAAATCAACTGGGATAGATTAAAATATTAAAAATTATCAATAGCTTTATATATTACAATTAAACTTTGATTATATTGTATCATACTTTCCTGTTATTTCCAAAATCCCAAAATAATGCCCATTTAAAGCCAACTTTTCATAATTATTTAGCTAATCTTTCTATCTTTCAGACAATTTTTTATTAAATTATCAAAAAATTGACCAAGATCGTATCCGGCTTTTTTAATGGCTAGCGGCGCAATACTGGTTTTGGTCATTCCAGGTATAGTATTTATTTCTAAAAAATAAATTTTTCCATCTTTTTGATTCCAAATAAAATCAGCCCTGGCCAAGTCCCGGCAACCGATAGCTTTAAATATTTTTTCTGCATACTTCTTGGCTTTTTGCGCAATGGGATTAGGAATTTGAGCCGGACATATTTCATCACTGCCCCCTTCTTTATATTTTGCAGCATAATCAAACCAATCCGAAACACGTGGTTTAATCTCAACCACCGACAATGCCTTTGCCCTATTAAGCTCAATAACGACTACCGTTAGTCGCGACCAGCAATAAATTCTTCGATTAAAACTTCGCTGCCGCATTTTAATGCTTTTTGCAGACCATTTTGAAAATCTTTTTCTCTATGAACAATGCTCGCACCAACTGAGCTGCCCGAACCATTTGGTTTTATAATTATAGGTAATTTCAGTTCTTTGATTATTTTTCGACAGGAAATTTTTTGCCCATTTTTAATTAACTTACTTTTAGCAATCGTGAGCCCATGTTTTTGAGCAATCACTTTGGACTTGTGTTTATTCATGGCCAAGACACTGGCTGCAGATTGAGAAAAAAGATAAGGAATGTTTAATTCTTCTAAAATCAATTGCAACTGTCCGTCTTCCATAAAGGTTCCATGACCAGCTATAATCACTAAATCCACTTTGTTTGTTTTTAATAAATTTTTGTTCCACTTGCCTTTTTTGCCAATCAAAATTGGCAAAATTTCATATCTTTTTTTATCCAAACAATTTATAACTTCCTCAGCCGATCTTAAGGAAACCTCGTGTTCTAAACTGGGTCCACCAAAAATCACAGCTAGTTTTATTTTCTTATTCATAAAATTTCATCAAGCTCTCTCAGAATTTCCTCTGGAATTGGATTATTTTTAGGACTGACTCCGGGATACCGCCAAGCACTGATTATTATTAGTTGCTTGTTCGAATTGATTTTGTCTTGTAAATCTTTTAATTTTTGATTTTTTACCCTGTTAAATTCTGCCTTAGGCAGACCGCGTTTAGACGCGGATTTAACAGGGTGAATCTGGTACATTACCCAGATTTCTTGGGACCATTTTTCCTGTTCTCCGTCATCATTAAAATTCCGATTCCAAAGAGAAGGTTTTTTATTTTTCTTTTGAATTCCGACCGGAGTCATCACTGCCACCGTATTTTCCGCAATTCCCGTTTCAATCCTTTGCGGTTTTCGAATCACGCCCAAAACTTTCTGCTCCGAAAGACCATAGTAGTGCATTTTTTCCTGCACATGCTGCGTCCAATAATATTTCTCTGTATTTTTTGGCGATTTCCACTGCACCTTGTTAAATAATTTTCCCTGAAAAATTCCTGTGAAGCAGGATTTAATAGGGTAAATATTTTAGACTATTTAATTTCTATCCCCCGCAGAGCTTTAATTCTGTCTTCAATTGGTGGATGGGTCATGAAAAGTTTGGAAACTTTTTTCCCCTTGAAAGGATTGGCAATATAAAGATGCGCTGTAGCGCGATTGGCTGCTTCCAGTGGTTCCTGATCGGCCGAAATTTTTTCAAGCGCCCTAGCCAAACCTTCCGGATAACGCGTGAGCAATGCTCCGTCCGCATCAGCCAGAAACTCACGTTTTCTAGAAATAGCCAGCTGCATGAGCATGGCTGCAATCGGCGCCAGAATCGAAAGAACAACGGCTACAATGATTAAAATCATTTTGAGTTGCCCCCCGCCTTCATTATCACGGGATTTACCGCCCCAAAAAGCCCAACGGCGAAACCAATCAGCCAAAAGAGTTACAAATCCAACCAAAACCACAACGACTGTTGAGAGCAAAATATCACGATTGCCAATGTGCGAAAGCTCATGTGCAATCACACCTTCTAGTTCAGCTTTTTCTAGTTTTTGGATGATGCCGGTAGTAAGACAAATAACTCCGTGCTTGGGATCGCGACCGGTCGCAAAAGCGTTGGGCGCACTATCTTCAATGATATATATTCTTGGCATCGGCAAGCCTGCCGTAATGCACAAATTTTCGACGATGTGGAAAATTTCCCGCCCCTGATCATGGGTAATTTCTTTAGCTCCACTCATTGCTAAGACAATTTTGTCGCTCCACCAGTATGATCCGAAGCTCATTAAAATTGAAAAGATAACACAGCCATAGAGAATAGCACTGTTGTTCATGGCTCCGGCAAAAATATAGCCAACGCCAATAACAAACACCAAAAAACCGGTGATATAAACCCAAGTCAGTCGCGTATTTCTGTCAGCTTGATTGTATAAAGTCGCCATAACTAAAAGATACAATAACCAAGATACAAAAACCAAACAAATTACAAATCCAAATAATCAATAACCCAAACGTTTGGAATTTAGAATTTGTTTATTGGTCATTGCTTGGTCATTGTTTCTTGTATCTTGTTTCTTTAGAATAATTAATTTCTAGAATTGAACATTAACCACTTCCTTCTCTCCTTCTTCAGCGGCGAAGAAATCACGCTTGGTGAAACCTAGCATACTGGCAAAAATGTTGTTTGGAAAAACTTGAATTTTGGTATTGAAATCTCTAACATTGCCGTTATAAAACCGACGGGAAGCTTGAATTTTATCTTCAGTATCCGTAAGCTCTCTTTGAAGTTCAAGAAAATTTTGATTAGCCTTGAGGTCTGGATAGTTTTCCGCCACCGCAAACAAAGATTTAAGTGTGCCAGAAAGCATATTCTCGGCTTGTTCTTTTTCGGCCGGAGTTCCAGCTCCCATAGCTGCCGTTCTGGCCACAGTAACTTTTTCGAACAATTCCCTTTCGTGAGTGGCATAGCCCTTAACCGTATTTACCAGATTAGGAATCAAATCATATCTCCTTTTGAGCTGTACATCAATGTCGCTCCAGGCCTCGTCTACCCGGTTTTTTAACGTAATCAGGCTATTGTAAATCCCAATACCCACTATGACCAAAACTACTACGACTATCAAAACAATTAATCCAATACTCATACTCGGTTATAGGATTTTGACATTTGCATTTTATATCCGATGAAATATCAAAACCTTTAGTTTAAATATTATTAACCCAATTATACACCCTTCCGGCTTACGTTTCAAATGATGAAAGTATGCTATAATGTAACTATAAATAATCCTTAAAAAACACTCTTATGAAATTTATTACGCCCTATGCTGTTTTTCTCATTCCAATCGCTGTTGGAATTATTGCGCAGATTATTAAATTTGTGCTTTATAGCATAAAACATGGCTGGGACGTCCGATACATGTTTACGCACGGGCATATGCCGTCGGCGCACACCGCTTTTGCTGTTTCACTGGTATTGTCTATAGGTTTTTATGAAGGAGTTCACACAGGAACATTCGCACTTGCGATAGCGCTTGCTTTTCTTATTATTGATGATGCCGCACGTCTCAGAATGACATTGGGCGATCAGGGAAAATATCTCAATATGCTTATCGGCCAACTCAACATTGACGAGAAAAAATTTCCAAGACTCAAGGAACGTATGGGCCATAAGGTAAGCGAAGTGGTTGTCGGCGCTATTATAGGTTTAATTTTAACAGGAATGTTTATCAAACTTTTTAGTTAAAATCTGTTGGGAAACAAAAAACAGGCTTCTCCTAAGTCTGTTTTTTTATTTTATTTTTTTCAATTCTTCCCGGACAACTTTTCTATCATCCCAGGGAACCATGCGGCCATCAGCCACACAAATTGCTTGTTCACTGCCTTTTCCTGTTATGAGCACGATATCATTTTCATTCGCTAGCATTAAAGCCTTTCTAATCGCTTCACGTCTGTCTAAAATTTTCCAAAAATCTTCTGCTTCTTTTTTATTTTCCATACCAGTGGCCACTTCATCAATTATCTGCAAAGGATTTTCATCGTATGGGTCTTCATTAGTGATAATCACATAGTTCGCATTGTCGCCAGCCAGTTTGCCAAGCTTTGGTCTTCTGGCTTTGTCGCGACCGCCACCGGTTGAACCAAGCACATGAATAATTTTTTGGTGCGGAAGAATTTTCACCGTTTCATAGAGTTTAGCCAAGGCGTTGGGCTCGAAAGCATAGTCCACAATCACGGTGAAATTTGGGCCTTCAATTTTTTCCAAGCGACCCGGAACACCCTTAATTTCCGCCAAGCCTTTTTTAATTTTTTCGATTGGGATATTCAAAGACAACGCTACAGCAGCGGCAGCCAAAGCATTCATAACATTAAATTCCCCAATGATCTGCATTTTCATTTCGGTGCCATTAAGCGAAAACCCTATTCCCTGGCGATCAAAGGAAACGTTGAGCGCTCTGATTTCTCCTTTGTTTTCTCCGTAGGTTATTTTTTTCTCCGCCCAGAAATTTAAAAAATATTCACTGTGCTCATCATCAGCATTGATGATGGAAGTTTTGACAATTTCTCGGCCTTGAATTTTTTTCCGGCGGCAATTTTTAAGATGCGCAAATAATTCGCCTTTGGCTTTTTTGTAATTTTCAAAACCGCCGTGCGCTTCCACGTGTTCCGGATAGAGACCGGTCATAAGCAAAATGTCATAGTTGATAAAACGATGACGAAATTGTACAATGCCTTGAGAAGTGGTTTCAACAATTGCCACATCACATTTATTTTTCTGCATGTTGCGTAACATTTTTTGCGTGAAAAATCGTCCTAGCATCGTCATTTTCCGGTCATTGAGCCACTCTTTTTCACCGTCGCCAAAAAGAGCTGTCGAAATATAGCCGACTTTGTAGCCGGCTGATTTCAAAATTTCCGCAATCATATAGACCACTGTGGTTTTGCCAGTCGTGCCCGTCACGCCCACCACAATCATTTTTTCACTCGGATTGCCATAAAGAAACGCCGCCAAATAGCCCAGCGCAAAATGATAGGCCGGCTGTAGAGCGTTGAAAATTTTCTTGGGAATCAGTTTTTTGATGAAGATAAGAATTCTTTCCATAATTATTTTTTGAGATTAACTGCGAGTTCTTTTATTTTCTGCAATATTCTATAAAACGTATATTTCCAAAGATTTATAACTATATCATAACTGCCAAGAAATTCAATCGGTTTTGTGTTTGGCGAAAAACCTAGTTTAAACTTAGTAATTCCTTGCCAATTATTAGTTCGTTGTTCATTGTTCATAGAAACTCCCCCGAAATCATAAAACTTGAGACAAGCTTCTTTGGCGTCCAAAATTGCCTGCCACTGCAAAAGATGGGGTGCCATCACATTGCGATATTCATCGTCAGTTGCTCCATGCAAATAAGTTGCTGTTTCGCCATAAAACACTACTAGATTGGCCGCAATTATCTTTTCATTATATTCAGCCACATACAATTTCAACATGTTTTCCGGAATTGTCTCAACCATTTTGCGATAATAATTTTCAGCATGAAAACTGATCCCCTTTCTTTTGGCCGTTGCTTTCACTAACCTCAAAAAATCTTCAACATATTTTCGATCAATTATAATTTTTACTCCGCGTTTTTGTGCTAGCTTAATATTATATCTGGTTTTTTGCGACATCTCGCCCAAAAGTTCTTCTTCACTTTTCGCAATATCCAGGACAAAAATTTCCCTGGGTTGCATATCATGCGGCGCTTTCAGAATTTTTTGTTTTGTATTTCCTTTAATTAAATTAAGATCGTTCTGATTTTTTAAATCAATCCTAATCCACCCCGCCTTGTTTTCCTGAGCTAATTTAACAATTTCCTGCATTCCATTTCTGATTGCTGATTTTCTGGGTACATAAAAATATCTCCCAACAATTGGCAAATTGTGTTCAATAATACTGGCCGAAAATCCGTCTTGTTCAACCAAAAACGTGTGATTGCCAGCCTTTTCCTGAAATTCCCGCCACTCCTGGGATTGGAGAAAATCTTGTTTTTTTAGTTCATTTTCCATAGTCCAAGTATAGCAATATTTTTAAGCAAAAACAAAAACAGATCAACCAATCCGTTTTTATATAAATTTAAATTTTATTTCTTTCCTAAACTCTTGAGTGCTAATTTTACCCGCTGACCAACATCCTTAATGTCCGCAGGAATATTTTTGAGTGCTTCGCGGGCTTGCGAGTTTGAATAGCCCATGGCAATCAGTGCCTCCAAAACATCGCTGTCTTCCGAAATCTGGGTTTTTTCCTGAAGCGGTAAATCAGCCACCTTGTTTTTGAGTTCCAGAATTACCCGCTCGGCTGTTTTTTTACCGATGCCGGAAACCCTTGTTAAAATCGAAGCATCTTCATTGAGAACCGCTGCTCTCACAGTTTTTGGATCAGCAATCGATAGAATTCCAAGTGCTGCTTTGGGGCCGATCCCGGAAATCGAAATCAAAAGTTCGAACATTTCCAATTCCGAAAATTCCAAAAAACCATAGAGCGCCAATGTGTCTTCGCGTACATAGGTATGTGTGTAAAACTCCACGTTTGGCTGGCCCGAAATTTTGCCCAATATGTAAGCAGTCGTAAAAATTTTGTAACCGACGCCCGCCACATCAACAACAACATAGTTATCGTGAATAAATTCAATTGTACCTTTTAATCGGGCAATCATAATTTTTCAAACAATTTTTAATTTGAAATTTTAAATTTTTGAATTTCTTTAAAGCGTTTTTGATTCGCTGTCACTGTCTTCATTTCCATTTTCATCTTTTACTCTGGCTTCTACTGTCAACTTATCTCCAGCTGAAAGCCCGCCGGTGTCATATTTGGTTTCATACGGACCACTATCCATAGAATCAATTTCTTTACCATCAACATAAAAAGTTACCTTGTCAATATCAAAGTCCGATTTAACGTTGGCTGAAATTGAAAGTCCGGAAGAAAAATTGCCGGAAACAGAAATTGAAATGCTAGGCTTCAGACTTTCAAAATCGCTTTTTTCACATTCTTCATCCGGAGCTGAACCTCTTTTATATTTTTTATCGTCATTTTTTTCAGCCCATTTTTCTACACCCTTTTCCCAATTTTTAAACTGTGGGTCTGATTCTGGATCCTTTGGATAATCACCTCGCGGATCATCTTTGTTTACGTAATATAAAATATTATGGACATTGTAAAAATCTTTTTTTTCTACATAAGATGAAGGGCAAGCATCGCTAGCTAGACAGTATTCATTTTTTTCATTAGGAATAGCGCAGACTTTTACATCTTCTTCTTCATCCATTTTTCCATTCAAAACAGCTTTACCGACATCTTCTTCTTTTTCATATTTTGGAAATTCTTCATTAGCATAATTAGCCAGAGCTTTGTCCATAAAACTTCTGAATATTGGCGCTGCGACATAAATGCCATCAGCACCGGTTTTCATTGAAGCATTGTTGTTGTTGCCGGCCCAAACGCCAACAGCCAAAGAAGGCGTAAAACCCACGGCCCAGCCGTCACGAAATTCGTTTGTTGTTCCGGTTTTGGCCGCTACTTGTCGATTGTCAAATCTAAACGGATTATTTTCACCGAAAACTGGAGCCCTCAAATCATTGGTTGACATTATATAATCCAGCATAGCCACATATTTTTCTTCCACTATCCGCTGACCATCAGAAGATTCGTATTTTTCTAGCACAGTACCGCCACTATCTTCAACTCGTAAAATATATGTTTGATTTTTGTAAACTCCGCCGCGAGCCAGAGAAGCATAGGCGTGAACATGATCGATAAGTTTGACTTCTCCGCCCCCAAGCACCAATGATAAACCATAGCGGTCAGGCTGATTCAAGCCGGTAATTCCCAGCCCCTTGGCAACTTTAATTGAATCTTTAACTCCGGCCAAATATAGCGTTTTGACTGCCGGAATATTAAGAGACATAGCCAGAGCACTTTTCATTTGGATTGGACCGCGAAATTTTCCGTCATAATTTTGCGGTTTATATTCTTCTTGTGATGAATCATCGGCTGTGAATTTTGTTTCTACGTCAAAAAGCAAAGTCTCCGGGGTATAACCCTTGGTAAAAGCCGTCAGATATACATAGGGCTTGAAAGATGATCCGGGTTGGCGATTGCGGATAGCCACATTATCTTGCGGTTCGAAAGTGCAGGTTTTTCCGGAAACACAACCTTCAGGATAAGATTTTCCGAAATAATTCTTGGATCCCACCATAGCCAGAATTTGTCCGGTTTTCGGATCTTCAGCTACAAGTGCGGCATTGTATGCGCCTTGAGAAATGTTCTTTTCCGCACCTTCTGCTACTGCTTTTTCCCCTTCTTGCTGCATATTCCAATCCAAAGAAGTATAGATTTTAAGGCCTCCTTTTTCCACTGCCTGTTCGCCATATTTATCAACCAAATATTCTTTGACATACATTACGAAATGCGGCGCTGAGATATTGTCCTGGCGCGGACTTATTCCTGCCAAAATGTCCACGTTTTTCGCTTCATCAGCTTGTTCTTGTGTTATATAGCCCTGATTGGCCATTTTTTGCAGTGTTGATTCCTGTCTAGCTTTTAGGGCCTCCGTATGAAGCCCGAAAGGAGAATAATAGGTTGGAGCATTTGGCAGGCAAGCCAAGAGTGCTGATTCGGAAAGATTCAGTTCTTTGGCAGATTTTTTGAAAAAAGTTTGCGCTGCTGCCTCAACACCATACGCGTTAGAGCCATAGGGAATCTGATTTAAATACATGCCCAGAATTTCATCTTTCGAATATTTGGTTTCAATTTCAATAGATAATATAACTTCCTTTATTTTTCGGGAAATTCTTTTTTCATCCGTCAAGAGAGCCTTCTTTACAAATTGCTGGGTAATGGTTGATCCGCCCTGTGCAGCAGAACCTTTCATAACATCCATTAGAGCCGAGCGAATGATAGAACTTATTTTAATGCCATGATGTGAATAAAAATCCTGGTCTTCTAAGGCAATCGTGGCATATTTGACTGTATCCGGAATTTGTTCAAAAGGAATTATGGTGCGTTTCTCTTCGCCGTGGACTTCATATAAAAGATGCTCGCCTGTCCGGTCATAAATCTTGGTTGATTCAGCCACATTTCTGGTTTTGACAGTTGTCGGACTGGGCAAGTCCTTGGCGAAGTAAATAAACACTCCCGCCACAAAAACAAAGCCCAAAGCAAAAAGAGCAAGGGTGATTTTTCCGATTATTTTCCACCCATTTCCGGAATAAGATCTTCTGAATTTATTAGCTATAAATACTGGTCTCATTTTTGTTTATACGCTAAATTTTTAACAATTCTTCCTCCCTTTAGTATAAACTTAAGCGGCTTCTTGGTCAAAAGTAAAAAATCCGCCAAAGCAGGGTTTTAAAGATAAAATATTCACTTTGTTTTTTATTCAAGCAAGCATTTTCCCTTAACCTCCTCCCATACTTTTTTTATAAAATCAACTTTAGGAACCTCTATATTTGAAACATCAATAAATCCCATTTCCATAAGAGAAGCTATCGCTTTCAGATTTAATCCTCTGATAAGACAATACTTATCAAGTCCATTTTCTTTTAATTTTTCCATGGCCGCATATTGTTCAAGATAAACAGTGGATCTAGAACCAGTTAAAAATCCTGCTTTCGAATTATAATCATCACCTGAAGCAAAAAGTCTTTTAACTGATTTAACTGCCGTATCAATCTCTTTTTTCATTAATTCCTCTTTTTTTACACTTGGTAATTCATTAAAGCCTTCATTAGCTTTTAGCAATTTAAGAGAACTCTGATAATAAACTTTGACACAATCCAGATAAGTGCCTCCTTTCTGTCTTTCAGCCATCGTTCTTACATATTGAACTCGGGGAAAAAATTTATATCCGAACAATTCTTCGGAAACTTGGCTTTGCATCATCATGCCGCCCCCTTCAACCAACATGTCTCGCCTGTCACCGCAAACTTTTTTAAACAATCGCAACGGCAATTTTTCCTGATTTAACATTTGGACAAAATGAGTAAATTCGTGTCCAAGCAAGACCGCTACCAATTCTTCGATGGAACGATCTCGAATTGGAGCTTTTATAACTTTCTGCTTTAAAGAAACATCAAAAGCATTGTAGGCATTGCGAGCACAATATTGCCATTTATCATCAGCTGCTGGCCCTTTGCGGTTCGGATCGAAAGTGTCTGCCGGTTCAGAACTTTTTTGCCCATATTCTTCAAAAAATTTTTCGGCATAAAAAGCAAAGGTTTCCTTGGGAATATTATAAGTTTTTGCTAATTTATAAAAATCAATTCCTTTGGCAGCTGCGTTCTTGCGTTTATTTTTTTCATTTTCTAAAGATTGTTCTTCAATAAAATTAGCTAAATTTTCCAGATCCTTGCCTATTTGTTTCTCATTTTCAGCCATATTTCCAGCACCATGAACAAATCTGTCATATCGCGAAAACATATCTACAAATTTTTTCATACCGGGATATTGATGCAAAAGACTTTCTTCCTTTTCTGCCAGCTTGCTTGATCCGATTTTATCGGACATTTTTTCAATCATAACCGAATAACCAAACATTTCAGCAATAAGTTCATTTGTTCTTTTTCTATAAAGATCTACGATTTTTTCCTGCACCTTATTATAATTTTCTGATTCATCAGTATTTTCTTTTGAATAATCTTGGACCAGTTGGCGTTTAAATTTTCGCATTCGATAAATTTTTTCTGAAGCTTTTTCGGGACTTAGGAGAATAAAAAATCTTTTGGGATTTTCCAATCCTTGAATATTGATATTGCCTTCTTGATCTAATGTTGATTGAAGTTCATCTTGTTGTTTTTCTTGTGAAAATTTTTTCGACTGACCTTTTAATTTCGCTTGTTTTTTACCATCCAAAGCTGCGATTTTTTCACGATTTTCGTAGAAAAAACCTTCGACTTCTTCAAGACTATTTGCCACAATTGGAAATCCAGTCATTTCTTCAAATAAATTTCTGCCTTCATCTGTTAGAAAAAAATCCGGATAAATCTCCACGTCAACCACTTTAATATCAAAAATTTCTTCCAGTTGTTCGCCTAAATTATTTTCGAAAACAAGAATCTTTTCTTTTTCCGTTTCACTAAGTTCAATTTTTTGAATTTCTCCAGATTCTATTTTTTTAATCTGCGCAATAGCTTCTTCGACACCCGCAAAAGCTCTCTCAGGAAAAACAAAATTTTTCTTTTTTTCTATTTGATTTATATTTTTGGGAATTTCGTTCATCTTTTTGTTTTTTTGTATTTGTAATATTGTGAAGTAATTATTTTTGAAGATGTTTTTTTAATGCATATTCAATGATATATTCAGCTGGATTTATACCTGTAATCATTTTAAATTTTTCCCATTGCGGAGCCACGTTGACTTCAATAACATATATTTTTCCATTATACTTCATGAGATCGACACCCGCTATTTCATATTCACACGCCTTGGTTGCTTTAATTGCAACTTTTTTCATTTCTTGGCTTACATTAATCTTTTGAGCTGGTGTTCCATGCACATTAGACTTATATTCACCTTTTATTATAAAGCGTTCGAAACCACCAATGACCTTATTGCCTACAACAAAAACCCTGAAGTCACTTTTGATTGGATAATATTCTTGCGCCAAATAATCAAACTTGTTTTGTCTGAAAAATTTCATGGCATCCTGTTTCCGATCGATTTTTTTTATATTTCTACCCTTCCTGCCAAGATTAAGTTTTGCTATAATTGGAAATTTCATTTTTTGCAAAATATTTTTCCAACCATCAACGCTCAATGCTTGATAAGTAATAGGGTGTGCAATTTTTTTCTCAGAAAAAATTATAGCTTGTTGTGCTTTGCCACGAACATAAAAACCTGATAAAGATTCTTCGATAACGGTTTTTTTATTATGTTTTAATATTTTGGCTAATATTTTGGCTTCATAAATATGGTTATTATAACCTCGAAAAATAATGACGTCGAAATCATTTAAATTTTTTTTGCCACAAAAAGCTTGCGGAGAACCATTTTTGGATTCAAAAATTATATCTACTATTTCAAAAATTTTAGCGGTCCATCCCTTTTTTTTAGCGGCTAACAATAAGTCTTTAGAATTTTGAGTAGGCGGACCAATAATGGCCAGTGATATTTTTTTCATATTTATAAAAGCGCTAAAATATCATCAAGACTTTCTTCCTGGAGCTTGTCGTCACCCATAGCTTCAATCAAGCAAACCCCGGGCGTAGTGTTCATTTCAATAAGATAAGGCTTCTTCTCCTTTGAAAAAAAGAAGTCCAGCGAATATTGCGCTTTGGGAAAAATATTTAATTTTTCCACAATATTTTTTAGCATTTCGTTAATGCTTTCGGGTATTTTTTCCAACGGAACTCTCACGCCTTCAGCTCCTTGATGCATATTGGTAAAAAGCGAACCTTTTTTAGCCACTCTGGATAAGGCATATTTAGGCTTATGATGCATAAACACTATACGAAGATCAGCCAAAGCCTCTCCTTCTGAAAAATTCGGAATTCCACCTCCTTCAATAAATTCCTGAACCAAAACCGGATAGATAATCAGGGAATTTGATTTTAAAATTACTTTTTTAGCGTCTATAATAATGCCAAATCCCCCTGAACCTTGCAACGGTTTTACAACAGCTTTTGCGGAAGGAATTTTTTCAAGAACATCAGCAAGCTCTTTTTTAGTTGTCGCTAAAAAAGAAATCGGCATATATTCTGAAAACAAAACATACTGAGTTAATTTATTGTTTAGCATTATGCGAAAAAGCGGATCATTAAAAACCTTGCTTTTTGTATGCATTATGGATTTAACTCCAAAAAGATCGTATTGCTTATCACCCGATGTTTTATCATAAATCAGATCGGGTATTATCTCTTTTTCGATTTTTTGCCATTTCCCGTCTCGATAAGCCCAAGCTTTCTGAAAAACATTTTTTTCAGCATTGTACCAATCAACACACGCTCTAAACATAGCTACGTTTTTTTCTAGAGCCATTACATTCCATTTTTCAAAAGCTCTCCTAGTCATCTCATAATTCATAGGAACTTCTACATTCCAATCATCACCATCATAAATTACAAAAAAATTTTTCATAAGCGTTTTTAAAAAAATTATTTCTTCATAACATCCACTAAAAATTTATTTAAATTTTTTCTACCAATAATCATTGGGTAATTTAATTCTTTTCTATTGGTTATATTCACTTTAGCATTTATAGTTATTGAATCCAAAATCACATCAATTTTCACAACCGGACGAATTGAAGATCCACTGGAAGAAAACACGACGGCCACATCTTCTAAATCAGGAATAGGATTTTTATATTTTCCTAAAAGATCTTTTTTAATATTAGCTTCATTTTCCGGAGATATTTGATATTGCGACAAATCTATTTCTGAAAAAGACGAGATTACATTTTCAAAACCTAAAGTTTTAGCTAGTTCTAGATCGATCGAAGAAGAATGCGCCCCTGTGTCGATCTTGGCGTCGACTTCAATTTCTTTCCCATTTTTGCCAATGAGTTTGACTTTTTCCACTGTGCCAATAACTTTACGGCCGGAAATATCTTCCACTTCTTCTTCAATTTCACCGCCAAACAAGTCCCGCCCAACCCGCACGCCACGCTCGGCTGTTTTAATCTTAAGCCCTTTAATTCTTTCTAAACGCTCACGAAGACCCGAAAGATTCGCCACCTGAATGGAAAGCCCTGGCCGCGCATTTATTTCCAAAAATACTGGACCGCGTTCGCGATCAATCGCAACATCTGCACCCAAAAATCCCATACCGGAAGCTTCCTGGGCTTTAACCGCCAAAAGTAAAATATCTTTCCAATAGGGAATTTTAATTCCGGATAAAAGCATTCTTATTCCCGGCACATAATCGATAATCTTACCTTTGCCTAAAACTGCCGTAGTTGTCACACCAGTTGCTAAGTCTATCCCAACTCCGATTCCGCCTTGCTGCAAATTGGCTTTGCCGCCAGATTCTTTAGTCGGAAGACGGAGCATAGCCATCACCGGGATTCTGTTAAAAACAATTACGCGGATATCCGGAATGCCTTTGTAAGCATAAGGCTTGAAAAGCTTGAGTAATGTCAGCCTTTCTTCAAAAAAAGCTGTATCCGGAATGTTAGACAAAGAAAAAGCGCCGTCTAAAATGTTGAGGATATGACTTTTCAGGTCTTCGATTGTTACCACTGATCCATCGGCTTTAATCCATTTTCCTTCACAATTTTTTTTCTTGCCATAGACCACTAAAATTCCGCCACCGCCAAAACCACGATTAGGCTTAAG
>ENA-UOWO01001669-UOWO01001669.1-activated-sludge-metagenome-genome-assembly--contig:-NODE-1669-length-28988-cov-10.621920_pt1 | contig 28988 bp, 27 predicted proteins | sample MGYA00238148_ERZ761564 | MGnify/ENA primary metagenome ERZ761564 (study PRJEB28885, sample SAMN05720194) | activated sludge metagenome | isolation source: Anaerobic digester | place: USA...
GCGTCGATCACCATCAGCGCCGCGTCGACCGCGGTCAGCACGCGGTAGGTGTCTTCGGAGAAGTCCTGGTGGCCTGGGGTGTCCAGCAGGTTGATGACGCAGTCGCGGTATTCCATCTGCATCACGCTGGATGCGACGGAGATGCCGCGCTGCTTCTCGATCTCCATCCAGTCGGACGTGGCATGGCGCGACGCCTTGCGGGCCTTCACGCTGCCGGCGATCTGGATCGCGCCGGAGAACAGCAGGAGCTTCTCGGTCAGCGTGGTCTTGCCGGCGTCGGGGTGCGAAATGATCGCGAAGGTACGGCGGCGCCGGACTTCCTTGTCGAGCGCGGTCGAGGGGGTATCGGTGGACATGGGGCGTCGCGCACCCGGTGGGCACGCGGCTCGTGGAAACCTCGAATTATCCGGTCGCCTCGGGCAGGAACGGGCGGATGACCGCGAGCACCCGCTCGACATAGGCATCCTTCTCGCCGACCGGCGCTGCGTAATGCAGCGCCTGAGCGGCCGCATCGAGGCTGGCGCCGCGCGCCATCATCCAGGCTGCCAGGTACTGCGAGGCCAGGCAGCCCCCCGCGGTGGCGAGCGAGCCGCGCGCGTGGAATGGCGAGTCCTCGACTCGAACACCGGCCTCGATGACCCAGGGCTTGGTGTTGGAGTCGGTGCAGGCCGGCATGTCGGCCAGCAGCCCCAGACGCGCCATCAGCAGGCTGCCCGAGCACTGTGCGGCGATCATCTGGCGCAACGGGTCCAGGTGCAGACGGTCGAGCAGCGCGCCGCGCCGGCCGACATCCTCGGCGATCGCGCGGGTGTAGATCCCGCTGCCGAAGACCACTGCGTCGGCCTCGTTGGCGAACTCGAGGGGCTGCTGCACCTCGACCGTCACCCCGTTCATCGACGTGACGTGCGATGTCGGGCCGGTGATCTCGGCCTTCCAGCCCCGCGCGGTCAGGCGGTTCAGCAGCCCCAGCGGCACGAACGCGTCGATCTCGTTGAACCCGTCGAAGGTGATGATGGCGATACGCATGTGGATACCCCGGCTGAAAGACTCACGTCTACTCGGTTTCGAGCAGGCTGCGCAGCATCCACGCCGTCTGTTCGTGCACCGTCAGGCGCTGCGTGAGCAGGTCAGCGGTCGGTTCGTCGCCGGCCTTGTCGGCCAGAGGAAAGATGCTGCGCGCGGTGCGGGCGACCGCTTCGTGGCCTTCGACCAGGATGCGCACCATCTCCAGGGCCTTCGGCGGCGTGGTCGGCGCATCCTTGATCGACGCCAGTGCGCCGAACTGCGCATACGAGCCCGGCGCCGCGTGGCCCAGAGAGCGGATGCGTTCGGCGACCGGGTCGACCGCGTTCCACAACTCGGTGTACTGGACCATGAACATCTGGTGCAGCGTGTTGAACATCGGACCGGTGACGTTCCAGTGGAAGTTGTGCGTCGTCAGGTACAGCGTGTAGGTGTCGGCCAGCAGGTGGCTCAGGCCGGCTGCAATCGCCGCGCGATCCTTCTCGCTGATGCCGATGTTGATCCGGCCGGGGGCTGCGGTTCCGGTCACCGGGGTGCGGCTCGATTTGGATTTCTTGACCATCGAGGTCTCCTGGTTTGTGTGATGAAGGTCAGCACGCCTTTCGGTGCTGCGTGACGGAAAAGAGTCTATACACGCAGGGCAGTCCGCGTTCGAACCCGGGCACTCAGGACAGCCGCGTCACTCCCGTCAGCGGGCAGGCGTAGATCGCGTTGCGCAACGCGGCAATGGCCTCGTAGCGCGTGAAGGTCCGCCGCCAGGCAAGGACGACGCGGCGCGTGGGCACCGGGGGCGCGAACGCCACGTAGGTCACGTGCCTGTCCGGCTCGGCTGGCACGCTCAGTTGCGGCACCACCGTGACGCCCATCCCCGACGCCACCATGTACTTGATGGTTTCGAGCGATGAACCTTCGAAGCTCTTGCGGATGCCTTCGGCGTCGCTCGAGAAATGTGCGTACTCGGGACACACCTCGAGCACATGGTCGCGGAAGCAGTGCCCGGTTCCCAGCAGCAGCATCGTTTCCTTCTTCAGTTCCTCGGCGGTGATGCGCTTGCGCCGCGCGAGCGGGTGCTTCTTCGGCACCGCCACCATGAACGGCTCGTCGTAGAGGGGGGCGATGGCGAGGCCCGCGTCGGGGAACGGTTCGGCGAGGATCGCCGCGTCGAGTTCTCCGGTGCGCAGCATGTCGAGCAGCTTCACGGTGAAGTTCTCCTGCAGCATCAGCGGCATCCGCGGCACCAGTTCGATGGCCTGCCGCACCAGGTCGGGCAGCAGGTACGGCCCGATCGTGTAGATCACGCCCAGCCGCAGCGGGCCCGACACCGGGTCCTTGCCGCGACGCGCGATCTCCTTGATGCCGGCGGCCTGCTCGATCACCGTCTGCGCCTGCCGCACGATCTCGCTGCCCAGCGGCGTGACGCTGACCTCGTTGCTGCCGCGCTCGAACAGCTTGACGTCGAGCTCTTCCTCGAGCTTCTTGATCGCCACGCTGAGCGTCGGCTGCGAGACGAAACACGCTTCGGCGGCGCGGCCGAAGTGCCGTTCGCGGGCCACCGCGACGATGTATCGGAGTTCGGTCAGGGTCATGGTGTCGAGGGGCTGGATCGCGGATAGCGCTGCGGGGATGCCGTCAATGTAGCGAACCCGCGAGCCGTGCGCTTCATGCCTTCAGGTAATCGGCACGGCTGCCGAGCCACCGGATCACCTGTCGACGGGCGGCCTCCGGATGCCGCTCCAGCATCGAGGTGGCCGCCCTGCGTGCCGCATGCAGCAGGGACAGGTCCTCGTTCAGGTCGGCGAAGCGCAGCAGCGCCGCGCCCGACTGGCGCGCGCCGAGAAACTCGCCGGGACCGCGGATCTCGAGGTCGCGTCGGGCGATCTCGAAGCCGTCGGTCGTCTCGGCCATTGCCTTCAAGCGCGCCTTCCCGGTGAGCGACAGCGGTGCCGCGTACAGCAGCACGCAGACGCTCGCGACCGAGCCCCTGCCGATGCGGCCACGCAGTTGGTGAAGCTGGCTCAGTCCGAAGCGCTCGGCGTGCTCGATCACCATCAGGCTCGCGTTCGGCACGTCGACGCCGACCTCGATCACCGTGGTGGCGACCAGCACCGACAGCTCGCCGGACGTGAACCGAGCCATCGTCGCGGACTTCTCGCTCGCCTTCATCCTGCCGTGCAGCAGGCCCACGCCGACGTCAGGCAGTGCGTCGGTCAGCCTCTGGTGCGTGTCGATCACGTTCTGCAGATCGGGTCGTTCGCCGAAGGGCCGCTTCGTCGAGCGGGCTTCGTCATGCACCGGCTCGGCATCGCTCTCTGGCATCTCCTCGATCAGCGGACACACCCAGTAGATCTGCTTGCCCTGGGCTGCCTCGTCGCGGATGCGCGCGACCACCGCGTCTCGCTTCTCGTCGGCGAACACCTTGGTGACGATCGGCGTGCGGCCTGGCGGCAGCTCGTCGATCGTGCTGATGTCCAGGTCCGCGTACATCGTCATCGCCAGCGTGCGCGGGATCGGGGTGGCGCTCATCATCAGCAGGTGGGGCTCGAGCCGGCCCTGCTCGAGCTTGCTGCGCAGCGCCAGTCTTTGCGCCACGCCGAAGCGGTGCTGCTCGTCGACGATCGCCAGGCCGAGCTTCGCGAACTGCACGTCATCCTGGATCACCGCGTGCGTGCCGACCACCAGGCCGGCCTCGCCCGATGCGATGCGCTCCAGCATCTCGCGACGCCCGCGCCCCTTGCGACTGCCCGTCAGCCAGGCGGTGCCGATGCCCAGTGGTTCGAGCCAGCCCACCAGCTTGCGGAAATGCTGGTCGGCGAGGATCTCGGTCGGCGCCATCAGCGCGCACTGCCAGCCGTTGTGGATCGCGATCGCCGCCGCCAGCGCCGCCACCACGGTCTTGCCCGAGCCGACGTCGCCCTGCAGCAGGCGATGCATCGGCACCGCGGTGGCGCCGGTGCGTGCATCGTCATCGCCGTGCGCACGCTGCAGGTCGGCCGCGATTTCCTCGACGACACGCCGCTGGGCCGCGGTCAGCGTGAACGGAAGCGCCGCGAGCAACCTCTCGTGCAGGCCACCGGCCTCGACGTCGAAGCGCGGCGCGCGTTGCCGGGCACGCTCCCGCTTGGCCTGCAGCTGCGACAGCTGCTGCGCCAGCAGTTCCTCGAATTTCAGCCGTTGCCAGGCGGGATGGGCACGGTCATCCAGCGCCGACAGCGACACGTCGGCAGGCGGGTGATGAAGCCATTGCAGCGCATCGCGCAACGTTGCCAGCCCGCGCGGCAACAGGTCGGCCGGCACCGTCTCGGCCAGATCGGCGCGCTGCAGCGCCGACGTCACCGCACGTCGCAAGTACGCCTGCGGCAGTGCGGCGCTGGTCGGGTACACCGGCGTCAGGGCGGTCGCGAGTGGGCTGGCGCCCTCGACCACCTTGAACGTCGGGTGCACCATCTCCAGCCCGAAGAAGCCGCCGCGCGCTTCGCCGCGCGCACGCACGCGCCGCCCCTCGGCCAGCGTCTTCTGGTGCGAAGGGTAGAAGTGCAGGAAGCGCAGCAGCAGCGTGTTGCCCGCATCGTCGGCCACGGTCACCAGCAACTGCCGTCGGTTTCGCAGCTGGATCTCGCAACGCTGAACCACACCTTCGACCTGCGCGGTGACGCCGTCATGCAGGTCGGCGATCGCGGTGAGCCGCGTCTCGTCCTCGTAGCGCAGCGGCACGTGCAGCGCCAGGTCGATGTCGCGGCGCAGGCCGAGCTTGTCCATCGCACGCAGCGGCCCCGACTTCGCCGATGCGGGCTCGGGTCCTCGGGCGGCTTTCGATGTCGGCGCACGGGTGGGCATCGATGAATTCTGACCGCTGGCCGGCCCACCGCATGGAACAATCCGGCCGCTCGGTTCGGTCTGTCCGACACGCCAGCCGACGCCCTCTTGCGCACTCCATGACCGCCGCCCGCATCGCCTCCTACACGCTCGCCGATTTCGATTTCGAACTGCCGCCCGAACTGATCGCGCAGCATCCGGCGGCCGAGCGCAGTGGCTCGAGATTGCTCGACGGCACTGGCGCTGCCCCGGTGGATCGGATCTTTCGCGACCTGCCCTCGTTGCTCGACCCCGGCGACCTGCTGGTCTTCAACGACACCCGCGTGATCAAGGCACGGCTGCTCGGAATCAAGGCGACGGGCGGGCACGTCGAGGCGCTGGTCGAACGGGTGCTGCCGGGAAACGAGGTGCTGATGCATCTGCGCGCCAGCAAGTCGCCGAAGCGCGGCCAGCGCGTGCGCTTCGCTCGCAGCGTCGAGGCAGCGATGTCCGCTGATGCGCAGAGCGGCTTCGACGCCGAGGTGCTGGGCCGTGCAGGGCCCGAGCAGTCGCTGTTTCATCTGCGCTTCCCGAGCGACCCGCAGGCGCTGCTCGAACGCCACGGCCACGTGCCGCTGCCGCCCTACATCACGCATGCCGACGACGCCGACGACGAGCGCCGCTATCAGACGGTGTTCGCGGCGAGGCCGGGTGCGGTGGCCGCGCCGACGGCAGCGCTGCACTTCGATCAGGCACTGCTCGACGCGCTGACCGCCCGCGGCGTCGAGCAGGCCCGCGTCACCTTGCATGTGGGCGCCGGTACCTTCCAGCCGGTGCGCGCCGAGAACCTGGCGGATCACCGGATGCACAGCGAATGGTTCGAGGTCGGAGCCGAGACGGTCGAGGCGGTGGCCCGCACGCGCCAGCACGGCGGGCGCGTCGTCGCGGTCGGCACGACGAGCCTGCGCGCACTCGAATCGGCCGCGCTCGACGGTGAGCTGCGTGCCGGTGTCGGTGACACCGACATCTTCATCACGCCGGGCTTTCGCTTTCGCGTCGTCGATGCGCTGGTCACCAATTTCCATCTGCCGTGCAGCACGCTGATGATGCTGGTCAGCGCGCTGGCGGGGCATGCGCATGTGATGGCGCTCTACCGCCACGCGATCGCCGAGCGATACCGCTTCTTCAGCTACGGCGATGCGATGCTGCTGCACGCAACGCCCGAGGCCCGCACCTCCCGCAGCTGACGCTCAGGGTTCTTCCTTCGCCTCGGGCTTCTGCGACGCGGGTGTGTCTGTCGCCGCGCAGCGCGTGTGGCCGCACAGCCGCTCGCAGAACGGGCAGGCGGCCAGCGGCAGGATCGCCGGAATGCGGTAGTAGCGTCGGTTGATCTCCGCCAGCACGCCGTCGCGGTAGGCCTCGTACTTGAAGCCCTTGCCCTCGACCGCGTAGAACTCGAGCTGGTTCTGCGTGTAGGTCAGCAACTCGACCGACCCGAAGTAGGGCCGGTAGTCCTCGAGCCTGGGCCGGGTGGTCAGGATCACCCGGATCGTCCGGTCCTGGTAGACGCTGTAGTCGACCAGCAGGTCGTCCTGCCGCGCATGGAAGTTGCCGCGGCCGAACACCGGCATGTACTGGCGCATCGCATAGCCATAGGTCGACGCCGGTGTGTAGGCGTTCGACATCAGCACCACGCCGGGCGCCTCGACCTGCTTCAGCATCTCGGCCGTCTTCACGCTGCGCACGATGCCCTTGTAGATCGACAACGATTTCCAGCTTTCCATCGGCATCAGCGACACGCCGATGACCGCGACCACGTGCAGGCCGGTCAGCACCGCCAGCCCGACGGCGCAGGCCTTCAGCCGATGCGCAGGCAGCCCGATCGCGATGAAGGCGAAGCCGAACGGATAGAACGACATCACCCAGTGCAGGCCGATGATCTTCTTCAGCGACAGCAGCGCGAAAAACAGCAGCGGCACCACGACCAGGCAGCCCAGCAGGCGGTGAGCCCGGAACGCGGTGCCCAGGTCGGCGCGGTGCTTCCAGCTCATCCAGGCCGCCACCGGCGACACCAGGTAGAACATCATCCCGACGTAGGTGGCCGGCTTCTTCCAGCTGAACACCTCTCCGGCGTTGCGGTTGATCAGGTTGAACATGATGTTCGACCAGCAGTGGTCGATGTTCCAGGCGATGTTGATCGCCGGCCCCGGCAGCGCGCACAGCAGCAGCACGGCAAACGCCGCGAGCCGGTCGCGCCTGAACAGCACGAAGTACATGAAGTACGCGAAACCCAGCACCACCGCGAAATACTTCGACAGCAGCGCCGCGCCGAGCAGCCCGCCGGACAGCGCGTACAGGCCCCAGGTGCGGCTGTCGAGCCTCGTGCGTCGTTCGGCCACCAGCAGGCAGCAGGCCGATGCGACCGACCAGAAGATCAGCGGCGTGTCGGTCGTGATCAGCACGTTGAGCCAGTTGATCGGCGCCAGCCAGAACAGCAGAACGGCCCACGCCGCCCGAGTGCGGTCGATGGCCGACAGCGCCCACCACAGCATGCCGCCCAGGGCGATCGGCAGCAGCAGCACCGGCAGACGGATCGACCACAGCGTGTCGCCGAGCGTCGCGCGCATCGCGGCGATCAGCCAGCCGACCATCGGCGGGTGGTCGTAGTAGCCCAGCTCGGGATAGACACCCCACCAGTAGAAGTACGCCTCGTCGCCGGTGATGGGCAGGGCCAGCGCCAGCCAGCAGCGCAGCAGCAGCGCAGCGATGCCCGCGAACAGCAGCCAGCGCGGCAGCGACAGCGGTGACGACGCTTCAGGCGCGCCGGGAAGGGGCGAGACGTTCGTCATGCGGAAGCCACCAGCAGTGGCGCGATGAAGACCAGCAGCCAGGCCGCCAGCGCCCCGACGATCCACGGATCGCGCAACAGGTCGCGCGCCACGTCCTCGCCGCGTCCGCGGTGCACCTGGTAGGCATAGCGCAGCATCCCGAAGATCACGATGGGCACGGTGTAAACCAACCGTTCTCCGTGCTGCGCCTGCGACTCGGGGCTGGTCGCGAACAGGCTGTAGGTCATCAGCGTGGCCGTCATCGTCACCGCAACGAAGGTATCGAGCAGCGCGGGCGGATAGTGCCCGAGCACCGATCGCTGGCTCGCCGTGGCATGGAAGGTCTCGGCGCGGCGCTTCGAGAACCCCAGGAACAGTGCCGCGAAGATGCCGGTCAGGATCAGCCACCGCGACGGCGGGATGCCGACGCCGACCGTGCCCGCCAGCAGCCGCAGCATGAAGCCGAGCGCGATGCTGAACACGTCGACCACCGGCACGCGCTTGAGCCACCACGAGTACGCCACGTTGCTGGCCACGTAGAGCGCGATCAGGCCGAGCAGCGTGCGGTTGCCGTTGGCGAGCGCGACACCACCCGCCGCCAGCAATGCGGCCAGCGCGAAGGCGACGCCGGGGCCGACCGCTCCGCTGGCCAGCGGGCGCAGGCGCTTGGTCGGGTGCAGCGCATCGCTGTCGCGATCACGCCAGTCGTTGACGATGTAGACCGCGCTCGAGAACAGGCAGAACACGCCGAAGGCCGACAGCACCAGCGTCACGCGCCCGGCGTCGTGCCACGACTGGCTGAACACCAGTCCTGCGAACACGAAGACATTCTTCAGCCACTGGTGAGGCCGCATCAAGGCGAGGAGCGGCGGCAGTTGCATGAGGCTGGGGGCTGGCCGGTTGGGCGCGTTCAGGAGAAGAGAAACGCATGCGCGTTGCGCGAGCGCGGCGCCGAGGATAACGCCGCAACGTGTTGCAGTGGCCGTGGATCGGCCGGCGACACCGCACGCGACAATCGACCGATGCTGACCTTCGACGTGCTCACCACCCAGGGACTGGCCCGCCGCGGCCGCATGACGCTGAACCACGGCGTCGTCGAGACACCGATCTTCATGCCCGTGGGAACCTACGGCACCGTCAAGGGCGTGATGCCGGGCGCGCTCGAGGAGATGGGCGCGCAGATCATCCTCGGCAACACCTTCCACCTGTGGATGCGCCCCGGGCTCGACGTGCTGGAGCAGTTCGGCGGCCTGCACCGCTTCGAACGGTGGAGCAAACCCATTCTGACGGACAGTGGCGGCTTTCAGGTCTGGAGCCTGGGCGACACCCGCAAGATCAGCGAGGAAGGCGTCAGGTTCTCGTCCCCGGTCAACGGCGACAAGCTGTTCATGACGCCCGAAGTCAGCATGCAGATCCAGCGCACGCTGAATTCCGACATCGTGATGCAGTTCGACGAGTGCACGCCGTACGACACGGCCGGGCACATCACCACCGAGCCCGAGGCGCGCCGCTCGATGGAGCTGAGCGCGCGCTGGGCGCGGCGCTGCGTCGACGAGTTCGCGCGCGGCGAGAACCCGAATGCGCTGTTCGGCATCGTGCAGGGCGGCATGTTCGAGGGTCTGCGCGACGAGTCGCTGGCCAGCCTGGTCGAGCTGAACCTGCCCGGCTACGCGATCGGCGGCCTGAGCGTCGGCGAGCCGAAGGAAGACATGCTGCGGGTGCTGCAGCACACCGCGCCGAAGCTGCCGGCGACCAAGCCGCGCTACCTGATGGGCGTCGGCACGCCGGAAGACCTGGTCGACGGTGTAGCTGCCGGCATCGACATGTTCGACTGCGTGATGCCGACACGCAACGCGCGCAACGGTCACCTGTTCACCCGCTTCGGTGACCTGCGGCTGCGCAACTCGCGCTACAAGAACGACGAAGCCCCGATCGACCCGACCTGCAGCTGCCAGGCCTGTGCCGGCGGGTTCAGCCGTGCCTACCTGCACCACCTGGAACGCTGCGGCGAGATGCTGGCGCCGATGCTCGCCAGCATCCACAACCTGCACTACTACCTGAACCTGATGCGCGAGATCCGCGAGGCGCTGGACGCGGGTCGTTTCGACGCGTTCGTGGCGCAGTTCAAGGCGGACCGGGCGCGCGGCATCGGCTAGCGTGCTGCGGCGTTGCATCGAGCGATGATCTGGCTCAGGCGCCTGCTGGGCGCGCTGCTCGCGCTCGTCATCCTCTTCGAGGAGTGGGGCTGGGAACCGCTGCGGCGGCTGATGGCGCGCATCGCACGGCTGCCGTTGCTGGCCGCGCTGGAGCGTCGCATCGCCACGCTGCCACCGCATGCCGCCCTGGTGGTCTTCTTCCTTCCGGCACTGGCCCTGCTGCCGGTCAAGCTGGGCGCGTTGTGGCTGATCGGGCAGGGGCACAAGCTGTTCGGCGTGCTGCTGATCCTGGGCGCCAAGGTCGTGGGCACCGCCGTGGTCGCGCACCTGTTTGCGCTGACCCAGCCTGCGCTGATGCGCCTGCCCTGGTTCGCGCGCTATTACACGCGGTGGTCAGGGTGGAAGGCCGCGCTGCTCGCACGGGTGCGCACTTCATGGGCCTGGCGTGCAGGGCGCGTCGTCAAGCGCCGCGTCGCTCGGCAGCTGCACCGGTTCACGGGCCCGCGCTGAGCGGGTCGATGGCAAGGCGCGTCTAGACTCGCGGCTGTTCCGCGCAGCCCATGTTCGATTCAGCCGCACTCCAAGCCGACATCGCCCGCCTCGCGCTCGGCGAACGCGCAGCATTGCGGCGCGTCTACGAAGCCACCAGTGCGCATCTGTTTGGCATTGCGCTCCGTATCTTGAACCGACGCGACCTCGCCGAGGACGTGCTTCAGGAGGCTTTCGTGAACGTATGGCACCACGCCGGCAGCTACCAGGCCAGCCAGGCCCAGCCCATGACCTGGCTGATCTCGATCGTGCGCAACAAGGCGCTCGACCACCTGCGCAGCAACCAGCGCCACGTGGCCGATTCGATCGATGCCGACGAAGACCCCGAGGCCCACCAGATCGCCGACGAGCGCCCGAACCCGATGCAGCTGATGATGCAGGCGGCCGAAACGATGGAGATACGCACCTGCATGGAATCGCTCGATGCATCGCCACGGCAATGCCTGGCGCTGGCCTACTACCACGGCATGTCGCAGTCCGAGATCGCCGAGCACATCACCGCGCCGATCGGCAGCGTGAAGGCCTGGGTGCGGCGCGGACTCGAGCGCCTCAAGAAGTGCCTCGCGCACTAGCCGCGCCGTCGATGCCGCTGCGATCACCATGAACTACAACCATCCCGAGCTGCTGGATCGACTGGCCGCCAGGTTCGCGCTGGGCACGCTCGGCGGCCCGGCCCGCAGGCGGTTCGTGCGGCTGTTGCGCGAACTGCCCGCAGCGCGCACGGCCCTGGTGGGCTGGGAGGAACGGTTGGCCGGTCTGGCGAGTTCGGTGCCGCATGTGACGCCGCCGGACCGGGTCTGGGAAGCGATCGATGCGCGCACTGCGCCGCGTGCGGCGGCAGCCGCGTCGAAGTCCGGCTGGCTGGCGCGGTTGTTCAAGCCGGCGATGGGCTTTGCCTTCGGTGCCGCGATGACGGCCAGCGTGGTGATGACGAACCCGGCGCTCTTCGTGTCTCTCGACCGGCTGGCCCAGGAGGAACAGGGTCTGCCGCAGAGCTACGTTGGACTGCTCACCGATGCCGGCAACCAGCCGACGCTGCTGGTCAGTTCGACCCGCCAGGGCACGCGCGTCAGCGTCAAGTTCCTGCGGCCGGTCGCGGTCCCGGCGGGCCGGGTGATCCAGGTCTGGGCGCTGCCGAAGGACGGCGCGCCGTTCCCGCTGGGCGTGGCTGCACCGGCCGATCCGCCGAAGAGCACCACATTCGAGATCTCTGGCAGCTCCGAGAAGCTGTTGTCCACCGTGCCCAGGCTGGCGGTGTCTTTCGAGCCCGCGCCCGTCACCGGTGCGACGCCGCCGACCGGCGAGTTCGTGCTCTCGGGTTTCTGCGTCAAGCTCTGGTAGGCCCGGGCCGCGTCCGCGGCGACACCGGCTTTCCCGATCTGGCGGGTGTTTTGCCCCTCCGCGCGACCCTGCGCCACCCAACCAGGGTTTCCACTTAGAAAAAAGTTTTCGCCGAACTGCCTCCGATCGGCGCATCCGTTCCGTAAGTGGGTTCAGGCGGCCACGAGGCCACCGCAACCCAAGCAACCCAACCCTTACGGAGATCATCATGAAAGCAACCCAGATCACCCTCGCTCTCGTCGCCGCCTTCGCCGCTGTCGCCGTGCAGGCGCAGTCGCTGACCAAGCCGGGAGTCGAGGCCGGAAACATCGATGCCCGCGGCACCGTCAACGGCGCGATCAACCAAGTCGGCGGGGGAACTCTCGTTCTGCTGAACGGCCGCGGCGGCCGCGACCTCGCCCCTGGCGGCGGCAGCATCATCAGCGGCGGCCAGAATGTGCGGGTGGGTGGCGTGGCCGGCATCGTCCAAGCCAGTCGCATCAACGCAAGCGGCACGGTCAATGGCGCGATCACGCAGTTGCGTGCCGGCGCGCTGGAGGGCGGAAACGAGCAACTGGTCTCGATCGGCTCGGTGTCGAACACCACGGCCAACAACGTCACCGCGACAGGCACCGTGACCGGCATCGTGCTGCAGTCGGGCGGCTCTGCAGCCTCCGGGTTCAATCTTCAGGCGTTGCAGGTCGGTGGCGTGGACGACGTCAAGGCCAACAACGTCAACGCCACCGGCACCTTGACCGGCACCGCCTCGCAAGTGTCGCTGGGCGCGCTGGCTGGCAACACCGAGCAAGTCGCGGTGATCGGCGGCGCACGGCGCGTCGACGCAGACAACCTCACGTTGAATGGCACGCTGCGCGGAGCTCTGACTCAAGTCGGTGCCAATGTGGCCTCGGGGTTCAACACGCAGGTGATCAACATCGGCGGTGCCCACAACGCGCGAGCGCGCAACGTCAACGCCAATGGCACTGTCAATGGAGTGGTGAACCAGATCGGCGGCAACGTCGGCGTGGATGGCAGTGTTCAGAGCGCGGTGGTCGGCGGCGTGCAGGGCGCGACGGTCAGCGGCAACGACGAAGCCAAGTGATCGCGCCGCTCAGCCGCACGTGACGCCTGCATCGCACCGGAGCCCGACCATGATCCCCACCCACACCACCGTCCTGACGCTGCTGCTCGCAGCCGCTCTCGGCAGTGCTCACGCCCAGGACCGCGGCGTCGACGCCAGCAACATCACCACCCGCAGCACCATCACCGGCAGCCTCACGCAGACGGCGGCGGGGCTGCCGGGGCAGTCGACGCAGCAGACGATCGCGATCGGCGGGGTGTCGGGCAAGGTCAACGCCAACGACATCAGCGCAACGGCCAACGTCGTCGGCGCGATCACGCAGGCCACCACCGGAGCCAGCCGCCAGAACATCGGCATCGGTTCGGTCCAGGGCAACGTGGATGCGCGCAACGTCACGGTGAATGGCACCGCCATCGGCGCGATCACGCAGAGCGGGCTGGGTCGCATCGACCAGCGCATCGGCATCGGCTCGGTGCAGGGCACGGTCAACGCACGCAACATCACCGCCACCGGTGTCACCGGCGGGCTGATCGCGCAGACCGGATCGGGCACCAGCGTCACCGACAAGCAGCTGATCCTGGTCGGCGGCGTCAGCGATGTCGACGGACGCAACCTGACGGCCACCGGTGCCGTCGGTGGCGTGGTCACCCAGACCTCGATCGGCGCGATCGGAGGCACCAACGTGCAGCAGCTGCTGGTGGGCAGCATCAACGACTCGCAGGTGCACAACGTCACCACCAACGGCGCGGTGCTCGGCTTCGTCACACAGGTGGCCGGCAGCGGGCTGGCCGGGAAAAACCTCCAGGTCATCAACGTCGGCAGCGTCAACAATTCATCGATTCGCGATGCGACGACGTTCGTGGTGGTCACCGGCAACCTCACCCAGCTCGGCGCCTCGGCCGGCAACAACAATACGCAGAAGATGATCCTCGGCGGTATCGACGGCCGCTGAAACAATCGAAGGAGAACGACCATGTCCCTTGCACTGATCCCCTCGCGTCTCGGCCTGCTGGCCCTGCTCGGTGCCTTCCTGACCTGTCAGGTGCAGGCCGGCGTGCCGGAAGTCGGCGACGACATCAACGCCCGCATCGCCCGCGCCAAGATCCAGCGCGGCGGTGTCGACGGTGGCACCAAGGTCAAGCCGGTCGACGCCTCGCAGCCCGCGGGTCGCGGCGGCGACGTGCTCGGCGACGGCTGCAACATCGCCATCGGCAACGTGTTCGAGCAGGCCAAGCCCGGCTTCGGCACCTCGGCACGCGCCCAGACCACCGTGGTGGTTCAGGGCGACGTGATCATGGCCAACAACCGCTGCAAGTAATTCAGCCCCACCCCCAGACGTCGGAGCGCGAGCGATGAACCCCACCTTCAAGCAACACGGGCTGATCGCCGCGCTGACCCTGGCCCTGGTCGGCTGCGCCGCGCCACCGAGCCGCCAGCAGGATGTCGCCACCGCCGCCAGCAGCCGCATCTCGACCACGCCGCAGCGCAACGTCACCGACTTCACCGATGGCCTGCGCTGCATGGACGAGACCTTCCTGCGCTACGGCACGCGCGATGTCACCGTGATCATGGAAGACCTGTCCGACTCGACCAAGAAGGTCAGCGCCGGCACGCGCGACATGATGATCTCGGCGATCTCCGACATGACCCGGCGCAGCCGCGCGATCCAGCTGAACACCTTCGGCCAGGACGCCAACAACGTGGTCGCCTTCCTGGCCAACGCCAAGCAGCGCGGACCGTTCGGCGCGGTGCCGCAGTTCAACATCCGGGGTTCGGTGTCGCAGCTCGACGAGAGCGTGCTTCGCCGGCAGAGCGATCTGGGCCTGGCGCTCGAACCGCTGCTGAGCGCCGGTGCCTCGCGCAGCCGGCAGTTCAACGTGCTCGGCTTCGACGTGAGCATGGTGCAGACGAGCAACCTCACGCTGCTGCCCGGCGTCTCGTCGAAGAACATCGTCGTCATTGCCAAGGAAGGCGATGCGCTCGACTCGCAGGCGACCATCAACAAGATCGGTATCAATTTCAGCACCAGCTTCCAGCGCACTGACGGCACCGCGCAGGCGCTGCGCAACATGGTCGAGATGTCCGCGATCGAGCTGTTCGGCCGGCTGCAGAAGCTGCCGTACTGGACCTGCCTGGGCGTGGGTCCCGACAACGCCGACATCAAGCGCGAGATGGAGGACTGGTTCATCGGCATGGAGCGCGGCGGCGAACTGGTGCCGTACTTCCAGGAGCAGTTGCGCAATCGCGGCTTCTATGACGGCCCGGTCGACGGCCAGATCTCGACCGGGCTGCGCGATGCCATCAAGGCCTACCGTCGTGCCTCCGGCTTCTCCGAGGTCGATTTCGTCGACCTGGCGTTCTTCAGCGATTTCCTGCACCGGCCGTTCCCGCCGCCGCCGGCGAAGCCGTTCGTGGCTGACGTCGTGCCGCCCGTGCAGCAGGCCGAAGTGGCGTTGCCGCCTGTGCCGCCGGCTGCACCCGTGAAGTCACCGGCGACTTCGGCTGTCGCAGGCAAGAAGACAACGCCTGATCCCGTCGCGCCGCAGGTGGCATCCGGCGATCGTCGACTGCTGCTGCTTCCGATCAAGGAGACCTTCGCGGTGGGCGAGGCGGTGGGCTTCCATGTGATCCCGTCGACCAGCGGCTACCTCTACTGCTACCACCAGGACGCCGGCGGCGCGATCCGACGCATCTTCCCGAACCGTTTCACGCGCGATCCGCGGGTCACCGCGAACCGGGCGCTGACGTTGCCGGGCCGCGCCGCGATGGAGTTGCGCGCGTCTGGTGGCGGTCAGGAATCGGTGGCCTGCTTCACCACGCCCAACGAGATCTACAACTCGCTGCCTGCGGCGCTGCGCTGGGGCGATTTCGATCCGCTGAGGCTGCAGTCCTTCGACGAGGTGGCGGCGGTGTTCACGCCGATCACCAAGGGCAGGCTGGCGCGTGCGGAGTTCCGGATCGTCACGCGCTGAGCGCCCGGATCGCCCGGCTCACCAGAACGCCCAGTTGCCGGTCATCACCACCCACACCCCGAGCAGGCCGTTGGTGACCGCGTGCGCGATCACCGGCACCCACAACTTGCCCGTGCGCCGGTACAGCCACGCGTAGGCGAGCCCCGCCACGATGGCGGCCAGCCACAGCGTGTGGGCGAGCATGAAGACGAAGGTCGACAGCACGATCGCGCGCAGGCCGACGAGCTGGGGCACGACGCCCTCGAAGATCTCGTTGTCGAACCAGCGCATCAGGAACGAGCGCCAGAACAGTTCCTCCATCACCGGCACGATCAGGGCCGCGCCGACCCACCGCACGATGATCAGCGGCCAGATCGGCTGTCCCTGCGCATCCAGTGGCGTGAACGTCGCCGTCGGCTGGCCGAGCTGCATCCACGGCGCGGCCAGGTTGATCCACAGACCGAACACCACCAGGCCGACTCCGACGCCCAGCAGGCATTCGCGCAGCGAAGGCAGAACCTGCCGCGAGAGCTCGCCGTACTCGCTCCACCAGGCTGCCAGCAGCGAACCGACCGCGACCACGGTGATGCCGTAGATCCAGCGCGGGTCGATGCCCCACGAGCCGTCCGCGGGCACCCCGCCGCGCAGCGCCAGCAGCCCCATGAAGACGGCGAAGGGGATCACGCGCACGCGTGCGGCGCGGCTCAGCGGCAGGGCCATGTCGAAAGCTCCTCGGGCTCGGGGGGGTGTGGTCGGGCGGCGCGCGCCGCTGCTCAGCGGTTCGGCGGGTTGATGCCGAGCGCGTGCAGCACCGCGTCGGTGTCCTGCCCCAGGGTCGGTGCGAGCCGGTCGATGCGACCCGGCGTCGCGCTGAGCTTGGGCACCACGCCCGGCACGTCGAGCGACAGGCCGTCGGCGGTGGTGATGCGCTCGATCATCCCGCGCGCGCGGTAGTGCGGGTCTTCGGCTATGTCCTTCGCGGTGTAGACACGTCCCACCGGAACCTGCGCAGCCTGCAGCGTGTCGAGCGCCTCGGCGACGCTGTGCGTCTGCGCCCAGGCGCCGATCGCCGCGTCGATCTCGTCCACGCGCGCGACGCGCCCCGCATTGGTCGCGAGGCCCGGGTCGAGTCCGAGGTCGTCGCGGTCGATGGCGTGCATCAGGCGCCGATAGATCGAGTCGCCGTTGCCTGCCACCAGCACCCAGCCATCGGTGCACGCATAGGTGTTGCTCGGCGCGATGCCAGGCAGCGCCGAGCCGGCCGGCGCGCGCACCGCGCCGAAGGCGCTGTATTCGGGCAGCAGGCTTTCCATGCAGTTGAAGACCGATTCGTACAGCGCCACGTCGACCACCTGGCCGATGCCCTTCGGCGCCTGCGGGCTCACCGTCGCATGCCGGTGCTGCAGCGCCATCAGGATGCCGATCACGCCGTGCAGCGCGGCCAGCGTGTCGCCTAGGCTGACGCCGCAACGCACCGGAACCCGACCGGGCTCGGCCGTCAGGTGGCGCAGGCCGCCCATCGCTTCGGCCACCGCCGCGAAGCCCGGCAGCTCGCGGTACGGGCCTGTCTGCCCGTAGCCGCTGATGCGGCACATGATCAGGCCCGGGTTGGTCTTCGACAGCTCGTCGTGACTCAGCCCCCACGCCTCTATCACGCCGGGCTTGAAGTTCTCGATCACGACATCGGCTTCGTCGATCAGTCGCCTGACGATCTCGCGCGAGTCCGGGTCCTTCAGGTCGAGTGCGACGCTCTGCTTGTTGCGCGACTGCACCTGCCACCACACGCTGGTGCCGTTGTGCAGCAGCCGCCACTGGCGCAGCGGGTCGCCGCCTGGCTTGCCGTCTGTGGCGGGCGGCTCGATCTTGATGACCTCGGCGCCGAAATCGGCCAGCGTCTTGGCGGCGAAGGGGCCGGCGATGAGTTGGCCGAGTTCGACGACCTTGAGCCCGGCCAGGGGTCCGAATGCAGAGGCGGCTTTCACGTTCAGGCGGCTTTCTGTTCCAGCAGGTAGTTGGCTCCGTCGTACTGGCCCAGCACCTCGGTCAGGTACGGCAGCACCGCGAGCAGCTCGTCGTGCAGCGTGTACGGCGGGTTGAGGATGAACATGCCGCTGCCCGCGAGCCCGAAGCCCTGCGAATCGGGCACCTGCACCGTCAGTCGCGCGTGCAGCCAGCCCTTCGGGGCCAGCCCTTCGAGGCGGCGCGGCAGCTGGGCGGCCTCGAGCTTGCTGACCTGCGGATACCAGACCATGTAGACGCCTTCCGGAAACCGCGTGATGGCCTCGCGCAACGACGCGATGACCTTCGAGTAGTCACCGTGGCCCTCGTAGCTCGGGTCCATCAGCACGACGGCGCGTCGTGAGGATGGCGGCACCTGGCTCTTCAGCCCGTCGAAGCCGTCGGTGTCCTTGACCTCCGCGCCCTTCACCTTGCCGAGGAAGGCCTCGAGGATGCGGTGATCGGTCGGGTGCAGCTCGTACAGGCGCAGCTGGTCCTGCGCGCGCAGCATCATCTGCGCAAACGCCGGCGAACCGGGGTACTGCTCGAGCCGGCCGTCGGGGTTGAACTGGCGCACCAGGGCCATGTAGTCGGCGACCGCCGGAGGCAGGTCGTCGCGGTCCCACAGGCGCGCGACGCCCTGCAGGTACTCGCCCTTCTTCTGCGCGTACTGGCCTTCGAGCGAATAGCCACCGGCACCGGCGTGCGTGTCGATCAATCGGTACGACTTGTCCTTCTGGTTCATGTAGCGCAGCACCAGGCACAGCGTGATGTGCTTGAGCACATCGGCGTGGTTGCCGGCGTGAAAGGCGTGACGGTAAGCGAGCATGCGGGAGTTTCCTGATCAATCGGGCAATGTAGCCGCTGCCCGGAAACGAGGTGTGCGCTGACCTCCCGCAGTTGACCGCTGTCAAGCGCGGGGGTGTCCTCGACCCCAGAATCCCGGTTTCACCTCGAAGGATTCGCATGACCAGCCTGTTCGACCCGATCCAGATCGGCGACATCGCCGCCGCCAACCGCATCGTGATGGCTCCGCTGACCCGCAATCGCGCGGCGGCCCACCAGGTACCGACGGACCTGATGGCCACCTACTACGCCCAGCGCGCCAGCGCCGGACTGATCATCGCCGAGGCAACACAGATCAGCGCCGAGGGCCAGGGCTACCTCGACACACCGGGGATCTACTCGCCCGAGCAGGTCGCCGGCTGGAAGAAGGTGACCGACGCGGTGCACGCCGCGGGCGGCAAGATCGTGCTGCAGCTGTGGCACGTCGGGCGCATCTCGCATGTTTCGCTGCTTCCTGGGGGCATGCCGCCGGTGTCTTCCACGGCGCGGGTCGCCCAGGCCAAGACGTTCACCAAGGAAGGCTTCGTCGACGTGTCGACGCCGCGCGCGCTGCGCAGCGACGAGCTGCCTCGGCTGGTGTCCGATTACCGCCATGCGGCGCGCTGCGCGGTGCAGGCCGGTTTCGACGGCGTCGAGGTCCACAGCGCCAACGGCTACCTGCTCGAGCAGTTCCTGCGCGACAGCATCAACGACCGGACCGATGCCTACGGCGGATCGATCGAGAACCGGGCCCGTCTGCTGATCGAGGTCATGCAGGCGGTCGTCGACGAGATCGGAGCCGCGCACACCGGAGTGCGGCTCAGCCCGGTGACCCCGTTCAACGATGCCGATCAGGACAGCAACGCGCAGGCCCTCTTCAATCATGTGCTGGAGCGCCTTGCGCCGCTGAAGCTGGCGTTCCTGCACGTGATCGAGGGCTCGACCGGCGGGCCGCGTGACAACGTGCCGTTCGACTACGAGGCCCTGCGTGCCCGCTACAAGCAGGGGCACCCGCAGGGTGCCTGGGTGCTCAACAACGGCTACAGCCGCCAGATGGCGCTCGATGCCGTGGCGCAGGGCCTGGCCGACGCGGTGGCCTTCGGTCGGCCGTTCATCAGCAATCCCGACCTGGTGCAGCGCCTGCGTGACGACGCGCCGCTGAACGCGATGAACCCGGACACGCTGTACGGTGGTGGCGCCGCGGGCTACACCGACTACCCGACGTTGGCGGCCTCGGCACGCTGATCTCGGTCGCGACGGGGCGGCACCGTGCCTGCGGTGCCGCCCTTGTTCTTTCGGGCGCCGGGCTCAGTCCCGCTGCGCCGACCGGCGCGCCCGGAACAGTTCGGTGATGCCCACCTCGCGCGGGCCGTGGATGAGCTCGAACGACTCGCCGGCCGACACCGTGCCGGGCGTGCGCACGGCCAGGTAGTAGCCGCACCAGGCGTTCGCGACCATCAGCTTGGCCGCGTGCTTGAAACCCATCGTCGCGTTGAACTTGAAGCACGGGAAGCGGGGCTCGCTGACCGCCAGTTCGCAGTTCGCGAAGCGCAGCACGTCACCCACGCAGACCTGGTTTTCCAGCAGACCGTCGAGGGTCAGGTTCTCGCCCATGAAGCCGTGCGGCAGCGTGTCGTTCCAGCCCGCGACGCCAGCCTGCGCGCGCACTGTCTGCCAGAAGGCGTAGTGCTCGATCGGGTAGGCGTAGATGGCCTTGCTCAGGCCGCCGTGCACCGACTGATCGGCCTGTTCGTCGCCTTCCAGCCCCAGCGGGCGCGCTTCGACCGGTCCGCTGACGCCGCGCTTGCCGATCGCGGTCAGGACCTCCCGGCCGTCGATGGTGATCGACCGGGCGGTGGAAACGTTGACGCTGAGTAAGTGCATGGTGGGAGGAAGTGCAGTGGAGGACAGATGTGCAGATGGCCAAGTGGAAACGCGGGCCGGCTCAGGGCGATACCGGGCGGTAGGCCGGCAGGGCAGCGATCGCCTGTCGTCCCGTCCGGCTCGACAGCCACTTCATGAACAGCCGGCCCGCCGGATGGTCGGCACGAAACGACCGCATCGCGTGCACCGGGACCCGCAGCAGCGGGTCGCCCTCGACCAGCACGCCGAAGTCTTTCCCCGGTCGCATCGTTCCGGCGGCAGCCGCCCAGACGCCGCGCTCGACCAGCGTGCACGCCCGGTTGGCACGCGCCGCGGCCAGCGCGCCCTGACCCGGTGACGATGGGCGGTACCACGGCGCTTGCGGGGCCACCTGGGCGGTGCGCCACAGCAGGGCCTCGAGCTCACGCGTACCGGAGCCCTCGGTTGCCCCGACAAACGGTGCGCCGGCCTGCGCCAGCCCGGACAGGGCCTGTGCAGCGAGCGCCCGGGCGTGCATCGCGTCGATTCCCGCGCGAAGCAGCGTGGGGCCGACGATCAGGAAGTCGGCTGTCGCGATCTGTCTTCGATCGCGCAGCAGGCCGAGCCGATCGAGCTCTTCCTCCGCACGGGGCGTGTTCAGCAGCGCCCCGTCATGCTCCCCGCGCTCGAGTGCGGCGAGCAGTTCGCGCGCCGGACCCGGCCACACACTGATGGCCACGCCGGTGTCACGACCGAAGCCGCGCTGCAGGCGGCCGGCCAGTCCCGAGTCGGCGAGTGCCTGATCGACCGCCAGCCGGAAAGGATCGTCCAGCGACCGGCGCTGCACTGCAGGTGTCAGCGCCGGCGCGGCGATGCCGGCAGCGGCAGCCGACATTCGTATCAGGGCGCGACGGCGGTTGTGCATGCGTGAGGAGTCTAGGCGGGGTGCATCCACCGTTTTTGAACGGGTGCATCAAGTCCGGTGAAACCAATTCCGGAAACGCTCTTCTACAGTACATGCACTGTGATCAGCCACGGCGTGCTCCGCGCCGATGCCATGAACCGAGCCAACCCGACCCGATACACCACCACCGCGATCGTGCTGCACTGGCTGCTCGCGCTGGCCATCCTGGGTTCGTTCAGCCTGGGCCTGTACATGGCGGACCTGCCGTTCACTCCTGCGCGGGTCAAGCTTTACAACTGGCACAAGTGGGCCGGGGTCACGATCCTGGCGCTGTCGGCTTTCAGGCTGCTGTGGCGCCTGGCGCACCGTCCTCCGCCCGATGTGCCGATGCCGGCGTGGCAGCGACACGCCTCGCATCTGACGCACCGCGCGCTCTATGTGCTCTTCTTCGCGGTTCCTCTGGTCGGCTGGGCCTACAGCTCGGCGGCCGGGTTTCCCATCGTGTGGTTCGGCGTGCTCCCGCTGCCCGATTTCGTGCCGGTCGACAAGGCGCTGGCCGAAGCCATCAAGCCGTTTCACGGCGCGCTCGCCTGGGCGCTGGTCGCGGTCGTCGTGCTGCATGTTGCCGGCGCGCTGAAGCATCAGTTCGTCGATCGGGACGGGCTGATCTCGCGCATGCTGCCGGGCCCCGCGCGTGGCTGACGCTGCGCTGCCGAGTCTTCACCTCAACGGACCACCTGTCATGAATCTGTTTCCTGTCGCTACGCTGTCGATGCTGGCCGGGCTGATGGCCTCGCCCGTGCAGGCGCAGCAGAAGGTCGTTCCCGCGCAAAGCGAGATCGGCTTCGTCTCCCGCCAGATGGGCGTTCCGGTGGACGGCAAGTTCCGCAAGTTCGACGCCCAGGTGGCGTTCGATCCGAAGCAGCCCGCCGCCGCGAAGATCGGCTTCACGATCGACCTGGCCAGCGCGTCCATCGGCACCGCCGAGACCGAGGCCGAGTTGCTCAAGCCGGACTGGTTCGACACACGGAAGTTTCCGCAAGCCACCTTCACGTCGACCACCGTGAAGCCGGCCGGCGCAGGCAGATTCGACGTGTCCGGCACGCTGAGCATCAAGGGAAGCAGCCAGTCGGTCTTGGTTCCGGTGACGCTGGCGCAGGCCGGTGCCACGACGACCGCGACCGGTGCCTTCACCTTGAAGCGGCTCGACTTCAAGATCGGCGCGGGCGACTGGGGCGACACTTCGATCGTCGCCAACGACGTCCAGGTGAAGTTCAAGTTGACGCTGACCGGCGTCGCCGCGCTGTGAACCCGCACGCAGGTTTCCTTTCCCCCGTTTCTCCCCAACAGCCTCCAGACAGGATCCCCTTCATGAAGACTTCCACCGTCGCCGTACTCGCCGCTGCCCTGCTTGCCAGCGGACTGGCACAGGCCGAAAGCGTGACCTACAGCGTCGAGCCCACGCACACCTACGTGACTTTCGAGGTGCGCCATTTCGGCACCTCGACCAACCGAGGCCGCTTCGACAAGAAGGAAGGCTCGATCACCATCGACCGTGCGGCCAAGACCGGCCAGGCCGAGATCACCATCGACATGACCTCGATCAGCACGGGCCTGGCGCTTTTCGACAAGCACCTGCGGGGCGAGAACTTCTTCAAGGCCGCCGAATTCCCGACGGCCAGGTTCGTCGGTGACAAGTTCACCTTCGACGGCGACAAGGTCACGGCCGTGTCCGGAACGCTGACCCTGCTCGGCAAGACGCAGCCGGTCACGCTGGCGGCCACCCACTTCAACTGCTACGAGAACCCCTTCGTGAAGCGCGAGGTGTGCGGCGGCGACTTCGAGACCACGATCCAGCGCAGCACCTACGGCATGACCTACGGCCTGCCGGGCATCCCGGACAGCATCAAGCTGCTGATCCAGGTCGAAGGCGTCAAGCAGTAAGCGCTTGATGGCTCCCCCACCGGGCTCCCCGCCCGGTCCGGGTCGCCCCGTTCGCGGGCGACCCGTCGCAGCGGCTCTTCGCTGCAGTGACTCCTGCCTTCCATTTCCGCCCAGCCGACCGGCCTGTGTTGCCGACTGCGCTCTTCTGTCAGCAGATGTCAGTGAGGCCTCGGCCCGGCATCGCTCGTGCACAGGATGACTCCGTAGCCAAAGTGCCGGTTGCCGCCGTGAATTGCGTCACGATTCGTCCGTAACAGGTGTTGCGGGGTGACGTTTCAGGGCTTTCATGCTCCCGGACAGTGACGGACATCACACCTTTTGTAAGCAGATGGAGGAGTCGCGATGCGCGCTCGAAACGAAGTGAAACCGCGCCACCCGCTCGGCGGCCGGCAGGTTCGATGGGCCACCGCGCTCATGGCCAGCGGGGCCTTGATCACGGCTGCGGGCGCCGCGGCCGCTGCCACCACCGTCACTGCCGCACCCAAGCCGCAATGGGTGAAGGTGACCGACGAGGGGGGCGCCTTCAATCTGGCCGACCCCAAGAAGGTTCGTTTCGGCGTGTCCGGCCGGTGGGTGCAGAAATCGCTCGCCGGCACCGTCGCCTGTACCAGCACGTTCTTCGGGCGCGACCCGGCGAAGGGTGTGGCGAAGCAGTGCCAGGTCTACAAGGTGGTAGCCGCCCCTGCTCCTGCACCCGCCCCCGCACCGAGCCCGGCGCCGTCGGGGCCACCGGCGGTCGACGCCGCAGTCCGCGATGCAGTGCGCCTCGCCACGCAGGCCAGCTTCGGCAACACCGAGGCACTGGCTGCAGAGATCCGGACCCAGGGCGCGTCCAAATGGATCGCGTCGCAGATGGCGCTGGCCACCTCGCGCTACACCAGCGGTGGCAACGGCACCGTGCATCAGAACACCAGCAACACGGGCTTCTGTGACAAGCCCGCCAACGCCGGGCCCAACTGCTGGCGCGACAATTTCTCGACCATCCCGCTGGTCTGGGATTTCTATCGCAACGCGATCTCGAAACCCGACCAGCTGCGCCAGCGCGTCGCCTTCGCGTTGCAGCAGATCGTGGTCGTCAGCGGCACCGAAGCCGATGGCACCTATGGCTTCCGCAGCTACCACAACACCCTGCTCGACAACGCCTTCGGCAACTACCGCCAGGTGCTGAAGAAGGTTGCGCTGTCGCCAGTGATGGGCGACTTCCTGAACAACGTCAACAACGACAAGTCGGCACCGAACGAGAACTTTGCCCGCGAGCTGCTGCAGCTGTTCGCGGTGGGCACCTGCCAGCTGAACACCGACGGCAGCCTGCGCGGTGGTGCCTGCGCACCCACCTACGACAACGACATGGTGCGCTCGTATGCCTACGCGCTGACCGGCTGGACCTATCCGGCGGGAGGTGCCACGCCGTGGGGTTGCTGGCCCAAGGGCACCAACTGCCGCTACTACGGCGGCGACATGGTGCCGGTGGAGGCGCGGCACGACACGGTCGCCCGCACCCTGATGTCAGGGGTTTCTCTGGCGGATGGGCACAAGGCGCCGGCGGCACTCGAGGCCGTTCTCGACAGCCTGATCGCGCACCCGAACACCGCCCCGTTCATCGGCAAGCAGCTCATTCAGCAACTCGTCAGCAGCAACCCGTCTGCGGCCTACGTGGCGCGCGTTTCGGCGGCCTTCACCTCGGGCAAGTACGCGAGCTTCGGGACCGGACAGCGCGGCGATCTCGCGGCCACCGTGGCTGCCGTTCTGCTTGATCCCGAAGCGCGCAGCTCCACCGTCATCGTCAACGGCGGCAAGCTGCGCGACCCGGTGCTGATGTTCACCAGCGTGCTGCGCGGCCTGAACGGCCAGAGCGACGGCGATGCACTGAGCTGGTGGTGGGGCGAGGAACTGCGCGAGCATGTCTTCCGTCCGCCGTCGGTGTTCAGCTTCTATCCGCCGGACTACCCGGTGGCGGGCACGGCGCTGGTGGGCCCGAGCTTCGGCATCCACAACGCCAACGCGGCGCTGCAGCGGCTGAACTACCTGACCTACCTGCTCGACTGGGGCGGCTCCGCGGCCGCTGCCGGCGTGCCCAACGCGATCGGCACCAAGGTCAACCTGACGGCATTCACAGCCGACGCCGCCGATGCGGGCAAGCTGGTCGATCGGCTGTCGGTGATCGCCACCGGTCAGCCATTGCCAACCGCGACGCGCGCCGAGATCATCAAGGCCGTGTCGTGGTGGACCGTGTCCACCGACAAGACCAACTGGCAGATCAACCGCGCCAAGATGGCGGCCTACCTGGTCTTCGCGACGCCGAGCTACCAGGTTCAGCGCTGAGCGCCTCGAAAGGAAAACTCATGAACCACACGACCTCATTCGATGCGCGCCGACGCTGGCTGCTGCAATCGGGCGCCAGTTGCGCCAGTGCCCTCGGCGTCGGCAGCCTCGGCAATCTGCTGCTGGGCGCGCGGCCCGCGCACGCCGCCGACTACAAGGCGCTGGTGTGCATCTTCCTGTACGGAGGCAACGATGGCCTGAACACCATCGTCCCTTCGGATGCCGCCCGCCATGCCCAGTACAGCGGCGTGCGCGGCGCGCTGGCGATTCCGCGCGACAGGCTGGTGGCCTTGCCCGGCACCGAGTTCGGCCTGCATCCGTCGCTGGCTGCGTTGTCCGCAGCCGCGGCCGCGGGCCACATCGCGCCGGTGTTCAACGTCGGTCCGCTCTATGCGCCGCTGACCAAGGCCCAGTACCGCGCAACGCCCAGCGGCGCGGCGCTGAAGCCCGATGGCCTGTTCTCTCATTCCGACCAGCAGGTGCTGTGGGAGACCGCGACCACCCATTCGCAGGAGCGCACCGGCTGGGGCGGTCGCGCATCGGCGGTGCTGGGTACGGTGAACCCGGTGATCTCCGTCGGTGGCAGCGCCCGCTTCGGGCTCACCACGCTGCAGTCGCCGCTGGTGCTGCCGGGGCCGGGAAGCACGTTCGGGGCTTACGGACTGCAGCCCGATGACCTGAAGTGGGCGCCGATGGCCGCGCGCAAGGCGGCCATCGATCTGATGTACGCGCAACCGCAGGACGCTGCGCTGGCCGACGCGTATTCGCGCATGCAGCGCGATGCATTCGCGATGTCGCAGCGCCTGGGAGCGCTGGTCAAGGTCGAGCCCGGCAAGGCAGGCTCCATTGCGGCGATCGACTCGGCCTTCGCGTCGATCACCGTCAGCGGGCGCATATCCAGCGGCCTCGGCCGGCAGCTGTACCAGGTGGCCAAGCTGATCGCGGGCAACGCGACGGTGCAGGGTGACCGCCAGATCTTCTTCGCGCAGGCAGGGGGCTTCGACACGCACGCCGGGCAGATCGCCGGAAGCGCCACCGAAGGCGAGCACGCCCGGCGCCTGCAGGAAGTCGGCGACGCGCTCGCAGCGTTCTACACCGCGATGAAGAACCTCGGCCTCGGCCAGTCGGTCACCGCCTTCACGCAAAGCGACTTCGGCCGAACGTTCAAGCCCAACAGCAGCAACGGCACCGACCACGCCTGGGGCAACCAGCACCTGGTGGTCGGTGGCGCGGTGCGCGGCGGCGCCACCTATGGCACCTACCCGCAACTGGTGCTGGGGGGCGACGACGATGTCGGCACCGAGTCCTGGGAGCAGCACGGCCGCTGGATACCGACGACTTCGGTCGATCAGTACGCGGCCACCTTGCTGGGCTGGTTCGGTGCCAGCGACGCGCAACTCGACGCCGCGCTGCCCAACCTGCGCAACTTCGGTACGCGAAGACGGCTCGGCTTCGTCTGACCGGTCGGCGGGTCCCGGGCGGTGGCGCTGCTACGGCGCCACCGTCTGCCGCACCGCGCGCTCCCAGCGGGCCATCAGTTCGGCAGCTCGCTCGCGCGGCAGCGTGGGCCTGAAGGTGCGCTCGGCCTGCCATTGCGCCGCCAGCGCATCCAGCCCGTCGAACAGGCCGCAGCTCAGGCCCGCCAGGTAGGCCGCGCCGAGCGCTGTCGTTTCGATCACCTTCGGACGCACCACCGGAATGCCCAGCAGGTCGGCCTGGAACTGCATCAGCAGGTTGTTGACGCAGGCGCCACCGTCGACGCGAAGTTCGGCCACCGGTGAGCCGCCGGCGGCCACCGCGTCGCGGCTCATGGCCTGCAGCAGCGCCGCGCTCTGGAACGCGATGCTTTCCAGCGCGGCGCGCGCAATGTGCGCAACCGAACTGCCGCGCGTCAGCCCGACGATCGCGCCGCGCGCCTCGGCTTGCCAGTACGGCGCACCGAGGCCGGTGAAGGCCGGCACGAACATCACGCCGCCGCTGTCGGGCACGCTCTCGGCGAGCGTTTGCACTTCCGCGCTGCCCTTGATCGCCTGCAGCCCGTCGCGCAGCCACTGCACCACTGCGCCGCCGATGAAGACGCTGCCCTCGAGGGCGAACTCGGGGACGTCGGTGGGCTGCGCCGCGCTGGTCGTGATCAGCCCGTTGGTGCTGGTCTGGAACTGCGTGCCGGTGTGCATCAGCATGAAGCATCCGGTGCCGTAGGTGTTCTTCGCGAGTCCGGCCTTGAAGCACGCCTGCCCGAACAATGCGCTCTGCTGGTCGCCCGCGACGCCGCCGATGGCGATGGGTGCGCCGAACAGGTCGGCCCGCGTGTGGCCGTAGACGTGGCTCGACGGATGCACCGCCGGCAGCACCTCGCGCGGGATGTCGAGCAGTGCGAGCAACTCGTCGTCCCACCGGTTGCCGTGCACATTCAGCATCAACGTGCGCGACGCGTTGCTGACGTCGGTGGCATGCACCGGCGTGTCCGCCGTGCCTTGCGTCAGGTGCCACATCAACCAGCTGTCGACGGTGCCGAAAGCCAGCTCGCCGGCCGCCGCCGCAGTGCGTGCACCGGGCACCTGGTCGAGGATCCACTTCAGCTTGGTGCCCGAGAAATAGGCGTCGAGCACCAGTCCGGTCCGGCGGCGAAACAGATCCTCGAGCCCGCGCTCGCGCAGCGCGATGCAGGTCGGTTCGGCACGCCGGTCCTGCCAGACGATCGCGTTGTGGATGGGCTCGCCGGTGCGTCGATTCCACACCACCGTGGTCTCGCGCTGGTTGGTGATGCCGATCGACGCGATGTCGCGTGCCGTCAGCCCGGCGGACTGCAGTGCCTCGCGCGCGGTGGCGAGCTGCGTCGACCACAGCTCGAGCGGATCGTGCTCGACCCAGCCGGGCCGCGGGAAGATCTGCCGGAATTCGCGCTGCGCCATCGACACGATGTGTCCCTGCCGGTCGAACACGATGCTGCGCGAACTCGACGTGCCCTGGTCGAGCGCGAGGAGGTGGTCCGCGCCGCTCATGGTGCGCAGGTCACGCACTGCACGCCGGCCTCGCTCAGCAGCGCCGGAAACGGGGCCGGTGGGGCGGTGTCGGTGAACAGGCGATCGAGTTCCGAAAAACGCGCCAGCTCCACCATGGCCGGGCGGTTGAACTTGCTGTGATCGGCGGCGAGCCACACCTGCCGCGAGTGCGTCATGATGGCCCGCGCCACATTGACCTCGCGGTAGTCGAAGTCGCGCAGGGTGCCGTCGGCCTCGATGCCGGAGATGCCGATCAGCCCGATGTCGACCTTGAACTGGCGGATGAACTCGACCGTCACCTCGCCGACGATGCCGCGGTCGCGTGAGCGAACGACGCCGCCGGCGACGATCACCTCGCAGTCCGGGTTGTCGCTCAGGATCGCCGCCACGTTGAGGTTGTTGGTGATCACGCGCAGGCCCTTGTGGCGCAGCAGCTCGCGCGCGATCG
>ENA-UOWO01001672-UOWO01001672.1-activated-sludge-metagenome-genome-assembly--contig:-NODE-1672-length-28986-cov-8.018561_pt1 | contig 28986 bp, 30 predicted proteins | sample MGYA00238148_ERZ761564 | MGnify/ENA primary metagenome ERZ761564 (study PRJEB28885, sample SAMN05720194) | activated sludge metagenome | isolation source: Anaerobic digester | place: USA...
AATTTTTATATTAAAATCTGTTGGGAGTTTACGACAGATTTTTTAATTTTATAAACCAAATATTATGTTAACAAGACAACAAAAAAGAGAAAAAATTGATAAAATTAAAGAAAATATTAATAATTCTCCATATATCTTTTATGTTACTTTCACTAAAGTAAAAACTAAAGATATTTCCAAATTAAGAAGTAATCTTTTTGGTGCAAACTCTAAAATGACTTTAGTCAAAAAAACATTAGCTGATATTGCTTTTAGAGAATTAAGCATTGAAAATGTAAGTCTTAAAAAAGGATTTAATGGTCAAGCTGCTTTAATATTTTCTGATGAAAATTTGTTTAACTCGCTTTCATTCTTAAATGCTTTTAAAAAACAAAATAAAGAAAATTTTGATATTTTAGGAGCCATTTTGAATAAGCAAGTTATTGATAAACAAACATTATCAATGTTTACCTCAATCAAATCAAAAGATGATTTGTATACTCGATTAGTTTGATCTATAAAATACCCAATTAACAAATTGGCCGTAGCTTTAAGCCAAATTAGTCAAAAATCTGCTTAAGATTTAATTAAATAATAAATATATACCATGGAAAACGAAAAAACACTTTCTCCAAAAATTGAAGAATTAATCAAAAAAATCGAAGAATTATCTGTTGTTGAAGTTGTTGAATTAGTCAAATCTTTAGAAGAAAAATTTGGCGTTTCAGCTACTCCAATGGTTGGTGCTGCTAGTGGTGCTGCTTCCGAAGGTGGTACTGAAGAAAAATCAACCGTATCAGTTATTCTAGAATCAGCCGGTGAAGCTAAAATTCAAGTTATCAAAGCTATTAGAGATATCACTGGTCTTGGTTTAAAAGAAGCTAAAGATTTAGTTGATGGTGCTCCAAAAGCTGTTAAAGAAAATATTGCTTCCGCTGATGCTGATACTATCAAGAAAACATTAGAAGAGGCTGGTGCTAGAGTCACAATCAAATAAAAGAGTATTTCTACACAAAAAAGAGCGATAAATCGCTCTTTTTTTATATATTAAATCTTGTTGACAAAATATATAAATATGTTAAGATATATATAAGTTTTTATAGCTATATAAAACTGGAGAGAGTGAGAGACCAGAGGGGCGGTCTCGTTGAATATTGAATATTCCTTTGCCAAGCCAGAAGGTAACAAAGACTTGGATAAGATAATACTCTCGAAAAAGAGGGTAATCGAATATGGTGCAAACCTGCCTGATAGGGATTACAGAGCTCTCTCCTCAAAAATTAGTTCTTTATATCATCTTTAAAAGATGGTGACTTAGCTCAGTGATAGAGCGTCGTTCTTTCAAAACGAAGGTCGTTGGCCATGATCCAATAGTCACCACCAAAAATCTGTTCTTTTTTATTATTAACATGCGGAGAGAGACTCCAACTCCTCCGCACCAAAACTTTTGTTCTTTTTTATTCGCCTAGGAGCTTTTATAGCTCCTTTTTTTTTATAAAATATTTAATTTTTTATTGACTTTTTATTCTTTTTTATTTATAATATATGTAATAAATACAAAAGTAAATGAAACTTTTATCAAAAAAATTAAATTTAACAGAAATGCAAAATCTATGTCAATCGTTTCGGAAAGAAATTATTGACATGGTTTTTAATGCTAAGTCTGGTCATATTGCTGGACCATTAAGCGCCGTTGAACAATATGTTGCTTTATATTTTGGTGATATATTAAAATACAATCCCAAAAATCCTTCTTGAGAAAAACGTGATAAAATTGTTATCTCAAATGGCCATTATGCACCCTTACTTTATGTCACTTTAGCTGAAGCTGGTTTTTTTGAAAAAGAAATTTTAAAAACTTTTAGAAATTTTGAATCAATTTTACAAGGTCATCCTACTAGAAAAATTCCTGGAGTTGAAACTACTTCTGGTCCAGTAGGTGAGGGGTTATCACAAGCTATTGGTATGTGCCTTGCCTCAAAACTAGATAAAAATCCTTGCCAAGTCTATTGTCTAATGGGCGATGGCGAACAACAAGAGGGTAGTATTTGAGAAGCTATCATGTTCGCTGCTAAACATAAATTAGATAATTTAACTTGTCTAATTGATCACAATAATATTCAAATTGGCGGTCATATTGAAGAAATTATGCCACTTAGTTCGTTACAACAAAAATATGAAAGCTTTAATTGAAAAGTCGTTAATGTAAATGGACATAATATTAAAGAAATAATTAATGCTTTAAATCAAGCTAAATTTGTATATGATGAACCAACATTAATTATTTGTAATACTATTAGTGGCAAAGGCATACCTTTTATTGAAAATAAACCTGAATGACATAGTAAAGTGATAACCGAAGATATATATAATAAAATGATAAAAGCTCTTAATGCTTAATCCATCTTTAAAATTAAATAAAAAAATATTCTCTAACGATTGCGAAACTAAATCAACTCGCGATGGTTTTGGCGAAGCTTTATTAATTTTAGGAGAACAAAATGAAAATGTTTGTGTATTATCAGCAGATCTAACTGAAAGCTTACGTGCTGATAAATTTAAAAATAGATTTCCTAATAGATTTTTTGATGTTGGTATTGCCGAACAAAATATGGCTGGTATTGCTAGTGGGCTCGCAAGTCAAAATAAAATTCCTTTTATATTATCATTTGCAGTTTTTTCTCCCGGTAGAAATTGAGAAATAATTCGTACTACTATTTGTTATAACGATGTACCTGTAAAAATTATTGGTGGCCATAGTGGTCTTGATACTGGTCCTGATGGCGCCACTCATCAATGTTTAGAAGATATTGCCTTAATGCAAAGTTTACCAAATATGGTTGTTATATCGCCCTGTGATTATATCGAAGCAAAAAAAGCCACTCTTGCTATCAGTAAATTAGATAAACCGTGTTATTTAAGACTACAAAGAAGTAATATAAAAACCATTACTACTATTGATACTCCTTTTGAAATCGGCAAAGCAAATGTGCTTTACAACAAAGATGAAAGCGAAGTTGCTTTAATCACTCATGGTAGTTTAACAAGTAATGTTTTAGAAGTTGCAAATGATTTGGAAAAAGAAAAAATTTATGCAACTGTTATCAACCACCATACTATTAAACCATTAGACCGCGAAATACTTCTTAATTATGCTAAAAATTGCAAATCGTTTGTTATTATTGAAGACCATCAAAAAACAGGTGGATTAGGAAGTGCCATTGCAGAATTTATTTCTGAAACATATCCTATACCAATTGAATTTGTTAGTATTAACGATCTATTCGGAGAAACAGGATCTTCAATACAACTTTATCAAAAACATCATTTAGATAATCAATCTATAAAAAATGCAGTGCATAAAGTATTAAAACGTAAAAATAAATAAAAATTAATAAAAAATTAAAAAAATAATATGGAACAAAAAAATCGTTCAATTTTCTTCTTAGCAATTAGTGGTTGGGTTTTAGTTTTAATTTTGATGTTCTCGTTCATCTCTAAGGGAGCTTGAGTCGCACCAACCGCAAATCCTGTTGCTGGCGATACTGGTATTGCTGCGCCTATAAATATTAGTAATAGTGCACAAACAAAAGCTGGAAATTTAACTTTACAAGGAAATGTGCTTTTATCTCCTACGGCTAACAATGCTTCTTCTTTTAAAATTACTAATGCATCTAGTGCAACTATGTTAAATATTGACTCTAGCACTGGCGCCATCACTTTACAAGGCAGTGCAGAAGGACCAGCTTTATCATTAAATAGTTCTAGCGGTAGTTTAGGAGCTGTTAACGTTTCTGGTGTTTTAGCTTCAATTATTGGGGAAAATGCTAAATTAGGTATTGGGGCTGCTCCAATAACTGACAATTTAGAAGTTACTGGTACTGCTAAAACTACTGGTAATATTACTTCTAATACTGGTTTCTGTATTGGTCTTGATTGTATTACTTCGTGACCAACAGGAGGATCAGGAGTACCAGCATCTGGTATTGTATTAAGTCTTTCTCAAAATAACGCTGCTCTTATTGCTGGTGGATTTTCTGAAATACCAGGGGCTGCCATTACTGATAATTTTATGACTCCTTATTTTATCTACGTTAAAAATTAAAATTTATAAATGAAATTTGATGCTATTGTAATTGGTTCTTCAACCTTAGATTTTTTTGTTAACAGCTTAGATTCAAAAATTATTAATGAAAAATCTTTTATAAATAAAAAAGGCATTGCTTTTCCTCTAGGACAAAAAATCGAAGGTAATATTTTTGAAACTAAAACTGGCGGTAGCTGTATAAATATTAGTACTACTTTTTCAAATTTTGGATATAAAACTTATATTATTTCTATTGCCGGTAAAGATATCAATAAAACTGCAATAAGAAATTTTTTTAAAAACTTAAAAAATGTTAAAAAAATTAATTTAAAACTTGATGATAAAAAAATAAGTGGTTTTTCTTGTATTATATTATCTAATAATGCCGAACGTACTATTATTAAAAATCCTCATGGTTGTACTTCTAATCTTAAATTAAATCAAAAAGATATTAAAAATCATGAAGCCAAGATTATTTTTTCTAGTTCGCTTTATGGCAAAAAAGATAGTTGAAACGCATTAATAAATTACAAAAAAGAACATCCTAAAACACTTTGATGTTCTAATCCAAATAAAGGTGACTTATTGTATTTAAAAAATAATTTATCAATTTTACAATACATCGATTGTTTTTTTCTTAATCTTGAAGAGGCTAGCATTTTAAGCGGTATTTCCTATACAAAAGAAAAAGAAATATTTAAATTCATAGACAAATATATAAAAGGAATTTGTATTGTCACCAAAGGGTCGCAAGGGTTAATTGCATCAGACAATGAATATGTTTATCATTGTGGTATATACAAACATATCAAATTAGTAGATACTACAGGGGCAGGTGATGCTTTGGCTAGTGGTTTTGCTCTAATGTATCAAAAAACTAAAGATATTGAGTATAGTTTAAAATTTGCTTTAGCTAATTCTGGTAGTTGTATTGAAAAAATTGGTGGTAATGCCAATCTATTAACTCCTACTATTTTTAATAATCGCATTTGAAAAAAATATTTTCATAAATTAAAAATTAAAAAAGAAAAAATATGATAAAAAAATATATTGATCCATTTTTTAAAAATAATAAATGTTTTATTCTAGCTTATGATCATGGTTCAAATAAAAATACTGCTATTTTTAAAAATGAATCTAGCAACCCAAAATATATTTTTGAATTAGCTAAAAACATTAATGCTACCGGTATTATTTTAAATAAAGGTTTAGCTGAAATATATCGAGAAAATAAATATACCACTCCTTTAATTATAAAACTTGATGCTAAATCAGAAAATACTCAAAAACCAATTTTAATTTGTTCAGTTAATTATGCTCAAAAATTAGGTGCCAAAGCTATTGGTTATACTATTTATTTTGGATCAGAATACGAAAGCGAACAACTTAAAATATTTTCTGAATTAGCAGAACAAGCCCATCAATCAAATATGGGTGTTATTTTATGGGCTTACATTGTAAATTCAAAATGAGAACATATTTATGACGAACAAAAATTATCTTTTGCTGTTCGCCAAGCATATGAAATTGGAGCTGATTTAATTAAAATATCAAACATTGACAATATTAATATTATTACTAATCTACAGAAAATTGTTCCTAATCTACCAATAGCTATTAGGGGCGGTGATAATATCGACGAAAACAACTTGCTTGAAAAATCAAAACTATTAATAAATCAGGGCATTAACGGTTTCATTATTGGCCGTAATATTTGGCAAAAAAATAATGCTCATGATATAGGTAAAAAACTATTAAAAATAATATTAAATAAAGATTGGCGCTACCGTTAAAAAACTTGAAAAAACATTAAATATATGATAAAATACTTATTGATATATTAATTAAATAAATTTAAGAAAAATCTATGGAAACAATAATATTACAAGCAAAAGCAAGAGAAATTATTGGTAGAAAAGTATCTGAAATGCGTACTCAAGATATTATACCAGCTATTATTTATGGTAAAGCAACTGAACCTAAAAATATAGCCGTGTCAAGTAAAGATTTCGAAAAAGTACTAAAAATAGCAGGGGATACAACCGTTGTTGATCTTCAAGTAGAAGGAGAAAACAAACCATACAAAGTGTTAATCCAAAATGTCGATTATACTCCTACGCAAGATAAAATTATTCATGTAGAATTTTTAGCTATTTCATTAACTGATAAAGTAAAAGTTAATATCCCAGTTGTATTAGTTAACACTGAAACACCAGAAAAACTTGGCGGTAATTTAATTCTTAACTTAGACGAAATTGAAGTGGAAGCTTTACCTACTGATTTACCTCATCAAATTGAAATTGATTGTTCAATTTTTACTCAATTTGGCCATACTGTCTATGTTAAAGATTTAAACTTAAATAAAAACGTCAAAATATTAGAAGATTTAGAATTACCAATTGTTTCGTTTGATGAACCAGAAAAGATAGAAGAAGAACCTGTTCATACTGAAACTGAAGCTGCTACAACAACCGAAACTTCAAACGAAGAAAAGAAAGAGGAACCAACCGATAATAAATAATATATTAAAATATTATTAATGTTTTGAACTGAATTTAGAACAAAAAAACAAAAACATATTGATATTATTTTTAATAACAACAAACCTAATAAAATATGGTTTGACAGCCAATATTTTAATTTCTTAAAAAATAAAAAAATAATAACAATATTTAATATTTCAAAAAATATTTTAGTTATTTGTTTTATTTTTGGTTTGTTTTTCCTTAATAATCGTTTTGCCGATAAAGTACAAGCTCCTATTGGATATTTTGAGGCTAAAGCTACTACCGAAGAAGAACGCCGTCAAATGGAAAAAGAATTAGCTGAAATTGAAGCTCAAATAGCTCAATACGAAAAAGAATTACAAACAACAACAAAGGAAAAAACTACTTTACAAAATACTATCAATACATTAAAAACTCAAGCAAACAAATTATCTTTACAAATAAAATCTACCAAAGGACAAATTACAACTTTAACAGGTAAGATTAAAGATACTGAAACTGCTATTGATAAAACATTAAGCAATATTAATACGACCAAACAAGAATTAGCATCTCTTATTCAAGCTTTTTATGAATTGTCAACCAAAAGTCAAGTAGAAATTATTTTGGCTAACAACACTTTATCAGAATATTTTACTGAGGTGAACTCATTAAATCTTATTGATATAAAAATTAATGACAAACTTAATGAGCTTCATGAATTAAATCAAAGCTTAAATGAACAAAAAACAAGTTTAAACGATAAAAAAGGTGATGCTCAAAATATGCTTCAAATTCAATTACTTCAACAAAATGAACTTGAACAAACTAAAAAACAAAAAGATAATCTTTTAGCAGTTACTAAAAACAAAGAGGCTACCTATCAACAAATATTAAGTGAACAACGCAAAAAAGCCAATGAACTTCGTAGCCGTATTTATAACTTAGTGGGCATTCAAACAAAAGTTACTTTCGGAGAAGCTTTAGATATTGCTACTTGAGCTGGAAAATTAGTCGGTGTAAGACCAGCATTATTATTAGCCATCTTAACTCAAGAAACAAACTTAGGTCAAAATGTTGGTACTTGTAATCGTCCTACTGATCCTCCGAACAAAAGCTATAAAGTAATAATGAATCCTAAAGATCACGATTATTTTCTACAAATTACTAAAGAATTAGGTATGGATCCAAATGCCACTCCAGTTTCTTGCCCAATGTACCAACAGGGAAAACAAGTAGGTTGGGGTGGAGCCATGGGTCCAGCACAATTTATTCCTCGTACCTGAATGACTTATCGAAATCGTGTTAGCAGTGTTACTGGTCGAAACCCATCCAATCCATGAGACATAAAAGATGCTTTTGTTGCTTGTGCTTTATATGTAGGTGATTACGGCGCTAAATCGCAAACATATGATGGCGAATGACGTAGTGCTATGATTTATTTCTCTGGATCAACAAATACTCGTTTTCGATTCTACGGAGATAATGTTATGGCCATTGCTAAACGTTATCAAGCAGATATAGATGCTATTAAAAAAGCTCAATAATAAATAATTAAATTAAACTTAAAATGAATCAAATTAAACAATGTTATTTCTGCCAAAAAGGAATAGTAAATATTGACTACAAAGATATTGATACTTTAAAAAAATTTATTTCTAGCCAATATAAAATTTTGCCTCGTCGTAAAACTAATACTTGTGCTAAACACCAACGTGCCTTATGCACAGCCATAAAAAGAGCTAGAATTATGGCTTTGTTACCATTTTGCCCAAACAACAAAAAATAATTTTTAAATTTACCAAAAGCAAAATATGGATATTATATATTTCTTTTTTATTTTAACCTTAGTTATTCTTGTAACTTTTTTATGATATATTAAAAGTATTTTAAATCTTAAAAAAGAAAATTCTATTTTAAAGGCTCAAATTGAAAACCAAAAATGTGATAACTTTAATTCCATTGCCAATGAAGCTCAAACAAAACAAAAAGAAAACACATTAAAAAAATATAAAATAATTGATTTTTTGACCAAACATGAAACTATAACTAATGATCAAGTAGAAAACTTACTTAAAATTTCGAATAGTACTGCTTATCGTCTATTAGAAGAATTGGAAAAAGAAAAAAAAATATTACAAATAGGGAATACGGGCAAAAATGTTTATTATATATTAAACAGATATAAAAAATAATTTAGTAAATTAAACCGCTCCAATAATTAATTATTGGAGCGGTTATCAGTTCTATTAGATCATTTTGACAAAGACAAAATATATGCTAATAAATATTAGCTTTTTCCTTATATTATTAAAATATGGCTCTAAAATAGGTCATATTTTTGACTCACCTTCTTAGATACGTTTTTGAGGGAAGAGAGGCTAAAATCGGCCTTTAAATGCCTTAAAACCCATGCCAAAATACCCAATTATATATCATAATTATATTATAAACATTATATATAAATAGCACAATAATCAAGTCTATATTATATAGCTATAGCAATATGGGGCAGTATTTACATACCATGTCGCACAAGATATATTTCTCGACATAGTATTTATTTATTAACTACTTATACGGCACTTCTCTTGCAATTTTTAATAATTAACCTGTCTCTTCTATTCTATATAAAAATCTACCTTTACATACATATATAATATTATTTATGTATTACTTTTGTATTTTATATATGTCTTGAATATTTAATTTCCTATATATATTGTCTCTCCCCTATTTTTTTATATCAGTAGGGGATGTTAATATTAAATTTAAATATATTACTTTACTATCATTTTAAGCACTCTCAAAAATGCTTCAACTACAGCTACTATAATCATACCAACACCTTTAATAATATTTATAATACTTTGAAGCATTTGACCTTGAAAAATTTTTTCAACAACATTATAAAGGGATAATGTTATTTCCATAAATATCTCAGCAATTTTATTTCATAAAGCATTTAAATCAATCATAATATTAATTTAATAATTTAAGAAAATTATTAAGACGATTTATAACTCTATCTTTACCCATAACGCGCATGATTTGATATAAATCTGGTGATTGTATTTTACCAGTTAAAGCCAATCTTAAGATTTTAGCTATATCAGCTACATATCCTTTATAATTTGATTGATTGTTTTTATATTCTTTTAAGTTTTCCGCAAAACCAAGATTTCTAGCAATAATTTTAATTTTAGAGAATCAAATATCTAATTCATCTAATTCATCATAGTTATTAATAAATTCGTTTATAATAATTTTTGATTCATCAATTGATACAGGTTTAATATTATTAATATCAATATCAATTTTTTCAAATTCATCGTCAAAAAAATAATATATTTCATTATATACATCAGATCATTTATATATATCTTTTCTTTTTTTATGATCACATTCTCTTTCAATATTAAATATTAAATGAGCATAATCTTTATTATTTAATAATAAATTAAATAAATTATTATCATAAGTTTTAGCTCAGCCAAGTGCGTGGTTATATACTCCATCAGATGACATATTTGCAATATATTCTTTGCTAAAAAAATTTAATTTTTCAATATCAAACAATGATCCGCTGCTTTTTAAATTAGAAAAATCAATTTTAAAATCTTCAAATTTTTTATCAATATTTTGCATTTTCCAATCTTCGTAATCTGAACTGACTAAATTTATAAGATATTCCACAATAGCTTTAACTGGATAGCCCTGTTCATAATAAAATTCTACACTAGCTTCTGGGTCATTTCTTTTACTTAATTTGCGCCTTGATTCTCCATCCATTTTTTCAATTGGAGATACATGATAAAATCTTGGAACATCAAAACCTAACACATTAAATAATTGTAAATGTATTGGCAGTGACGACAACCATTCGTCTCCTCGTATAACATCAGTTGTTTGCATAAAATGATCATCTATGACATGCGCAAAATGATAAGTTGGTAAACCATCACTTTTCATAATAACTATATCTAATTCATTATCGGGAAATTCTAATTCACCTTTTACCTGATCAATAAATTTTATCTTATTATTAAAATCCCCTTCTGATTTAAAACGAATTACAAATGATATGTTTTGTTTTAAATTTTCTATTACTTCATCTAGGCTTTTATTTCTTCAAATAGCCCATTCTTTTCGGTAACCTATTAATTCATTCCTATCACTTTGGGTTTTAGCAATTTGTTCTAATTCTTCCTGACTAGCAAAACAAACATATGCTTTATTTTCTAATAATAATTTTTTAATAAATACCTGATAAATGTCTTTTCTTTCGCTTTGCAAATATGGCCCGTAATCTCCAATTGGGTCACCATTAATATCAAAACCTTCATCAATATTTAAGCCGAATCTATTTATGGCTTTTACTATCATATCAACAGTGCCTTCAACTTCCCTTTTTTTATCAGTATCTTCAATACGTAAATAAAAAACTCCTCCTGTTTGACGAGCTAGCCTTTCATCTAATAAAGCTGAATATATACCACCAATATGAATAAATCCTGTTGGGCTAGGAGCAAAACGAGTAACACAAGCTCCTTCAGTTAGATTTCTTTTAGGATATTTAACAATAACATCCTCTTCAGATAATTTTAAATCTTTAAAAATATATTCAACTATTCATTGTAATTTTTCTTGTTCTGTCATAATATTAATATTGTTTATTTGTACTTTTTAACTATCTCTTTTAATATAATTTTTGCAATATTTAAAGCTGCATCTTTTTTTGCAAACTTTTCACAACCTTGTTGCATAATTTCTATCTTATCAGGATTAACTAAAACACTATCTATCGTATCTAATAATAAATTGGGTTTCAAATTTGATTGTTCTAATACAACACATGCTTTATACTTACTAAAATTAAAAGCATTTAAACTTTGGTGATCTCTGCTAGATCAAGGCAAAGGTATCATAATAGAAGGTTTTTTAAAAACTGCTGTTTCAAAAATACTACCACTTCCCGCCCTTGAAACAATCAAATCGCTAGCTTTCATAGCATAACCTAAAGAATCAATTGAAGCTTGATCTTTATGTTCTAATAAAGGTATCAAATGATATCTTTTTTCACAACCAACGTCTTTAATAATTTCTCTAAAAATAACCGTTGCTTCTTTTTTGATATTTTCATAATTATTTACACCAGTTTGATGAATAATTTCATATTTTTGCAAAGCTTCTGGCAACATATCTAATATTAAATTATTTACTGCTTGGGCTCCTTGAGATCCGCCTAAAATTAATAGAGTTTTAAATTCTTTGTTCAATCCCATCGTTTCTTTAATACTAAGCTGATCTTCATTTTTATCAGCAATGTCAATTAAAATATCATTTATCGGATTACCAACTAATTCAACATTTGTATTTTTAATATGTTTTTTACTATCTTCAAAAGAAATAAAAACGATTTTAGCAAATTTCGCAAATAATTGATTTGTAAATCCAGGAATTGAATCTGATTCATGAATAAAAATTGGAATTCTAAAAATTACGCCAATAACTAATACCAAACTTGATTCAAAACCTCCTTTAGCAAAAATAGCATCCGGCATAATTAACAATACTTTTAAATATGCTCTTAAAAAAGACCAAAGATTGATAAAAGTATTTAATATACTTTTTCATCCTTTCCTACTTTTTTTAATTAATAATGGATAGAGCTCGATATCTTCATCTTTAATAAAATTCAAAGTAAAATCGTTGCTACCAATATAATAAAATTCTAAACCCAATCCTCTTTTTTCAAAATCGGGTTTAAATTTATTCATCTCTCTTAAAACAGAAATTAGAGGAAAAACATGGCCGCCTGATCCACCACCAGTAAATAGTATTTTAATATTTTGATTTGGTTTTATTATGCCCATAAATTATAATTTATTATTTAAAATATTATAAATAATACCTAAATTAGCTAAAGTAATAGCATAACTAGTACCACCATAACTAATTAATGGTAATGGTAATCCCGTTATCGGCATATAATTAAAACTCATACACATGATATGATATAATGCTTGTACCGTAATTCAAGTAACTGTTCCAATAATAAACAAAGATGAAAAAGAATCAGAAATACGTATTGCAACAGAAAAACCAAGAAAACATAATCAAAAATATAAAACTAAAATTATAGTTGTTCCTATAAAACCAAATTCTTCCGCAATAACAGCATAAATTGAATCGGTGTAGCTCTGAGGAAGATAATTATATTTTTGTCTTGATTGACCAAACCCAACACCCTTAATCCCTCCTCTTACAATTCCAGTAATTGATTGCCTTTTTTGATAATCATCTGATAAGGTTAATCTTTCTTTTCTATAGTCGTTCTTCATAAAAATTAAACCTCCCAACACAGTCACTATTAATAAGATAGAAGTTATAATAATTTTAGGTGACATTTTTGTTGCAAAACACATAGCTCCAATAGAAATAATAAATAATATAATTATTGATGTTGCTGGTTGTTTATAAATCAAAAACATAGAAGGTGCAAGAATAATACCTAAGGGTAAAATCGTTTTGCTTCAATTATTTAAATCTCTAGATGATTTACGACTCAAAAAATCAGCTATTAAAAATATTAAAGAAAATTTTAATAATTCTGCTGGCTGAAAAGAAAATCCAGGAAATTGTACTCAACGATTAGCCGTAGCATGACCCGGAGGTACAAAATCAGGAACAAAAACTAATCCCAACAATATTATATTAATAATATAAAAAACAAAAGAAAATTTTCTTAAAAAATTTAAATTAATTTTCGATAATATAAAAAAGATAATTAAACCAAGAACTAATCCTTTCAAAAATTGATCTTTCACAAAGAAAAAGGCATCGCCATGTTCATCTCGTCCAACAATATTTGAAGCACTAGTTAAACACCAAAAACCACCAATAATTAATATTATTAGTAATATCACAAATGATTTTTTAACATCAATTTTCATAAAATTATAAATTATTTAATTTATCTACCGTCTGATTAATATTTTTTTCGCTACTATGTATTATTCTATCTACTAAACCGTTAAATTCATCGTCTGAATAAAAATAAATACTAATTTCTCCTTTTTCACCTTTGCGTTTTATCATAACTTTGGCGTCAAATAAACTTTCTAATTTTTCACGTAACTCTAAATCTTTAGGCGAAAATGAATCACCCAATCTTTTTCTTCCAGGATTACCAGTTTTAATATTTTGTTTTTCTAAAAATTGTCTAGCAATCATTTCGGCCTCACGGCTACTTAATTGTTTAGATAATACTTCGCCTAATAAAGCTCTTTGCTTTTCCATATTAGGCAATAATAACAATGCTCTTGCATGAGATTCATTTATTTTATTTTCGTCCAAAGCTTTTTGGGCTTCAAAAGGCAATTGTAATAATCTCAATGCATTAGCAACAGCCTCACGACTTTTCCCTACTCTACGACCAACCATCTCTTGTGTATAACCAAATTCATTAACTAATTGTCCGTAAGCTCTAGCTTTCATAATTGGACTTAAATCTTCACGTTGTACGTTTTCAACTAATGCAACTTCTAATTCTAAACATTTATTGTCAAAACTACGAATTAATGCTGGGACTGTTTTTAAGCCTGCAACTTTAGAAGCTCTTAATCTTCTCTCCCCTGCGATCAATTGATATTCAACATTAATACCATCAGGTTGTTCTTTTTCAATTTTTTTAACAATCAAAGGCTCTAATACACCATATTCACGTATTGAACTCGCTAATTCCTGTATGGCATCATCTGAAAATTCACGTCTAGGTTGATATGGGTTCGGAACAATCTTATTTATTTCTATTTGATAGATACGGCTATCATCATTTTGATCTAAAAATGAATTACTTTTTAAATCGTTTTCAACTATTGTTTCGGGCATAACATTTGTTTCTTGAATTTTAACTTCTTCATTAGAGACTTGCGCGGCTTTAAAATTATCATCAATATCATTTATCGGTATTACAGTATTAAAATTATTTTGAACATTCATCTGTTCTTCTACTGGTTTTATATTATTAAAATTTATCATTTTAGATAAATCAATACCTGTATCTAACATATCTTGATCTTGAGTATTTTCAAGCATTAATTCTTGATCTTTATTATCGCTTAAAAGATTTGTATTATTACTAAAATCTACTTGATTATGGTAATTAGGGTTAGTAGCTGGTTGATTTAAAAAAGGATTGTCCATTTTATTTATTTAATATATTAAATACAATTTAACAAAATTTTAATAAAAAAACAAATTATTTAAAAAACTTCTCTAAATCAGGTTCAAAATAATTTTCACCTTTTTTCATTTTAAATTCACTATAATCTTTGCTCATATTAGATTTGCTTACTTCTTTAAAAATATCTTTTATTATATCTTGCAAACCATGTTCTAAAATTGTCCCGTATACCGCATAAAGAATATCACAAAGCTCTTTAGCTATATTCTTAATATCTCTATTTTCTGCTCCTCTTAAATATTCTTCCACCTCATCTTTCATTAATTTATATCTTAATTGAAACCTTTCTTCTGGTATTAATGAAGGCTTTTCAAGCACCGGAACTTTAAATTTATGATGAAAATCTTTTACAAGATCTATTTTTTCATTCATATTAATTTTTTAAATATTTGTTGTGGGACTTGGATTCGGACCAAGATTAGTGGATTCAGAGTCCACTGTCCTACCATTAGACGATCCCACAATAATTATTAATCTTCTAATATTTCTAAAATAGCCATCTCTAATGGTAATTTCTGATTTAAAACCACTCCAAAATAATTCTGTGCTTCTATCAAATGCTTAATTACGTGTTTAATAAATTTTATATCTACTTGTTTAGCTTGCTCTTTCAAAATAAAAATAAAATCATCAGATAGCTCATGTTTTAAAATTGTGTCTAATTTATCTGATATTTTAATAATTAATAAATTTTGCATATATTCAATTAGTGATTTAAAAAATTCTTCAAAATTATAGCCATCATTATCTAAATCATTGATATATTTAAATAACTCTTGCGTATCTTTTTTAATTAAAATATCTATAAAACTTGAAATTTTATTTTGACCAATACCACCAATAGTATTTTCTACTATTTCCTCAGTAACTTTTTTGCTTATAGTTGTAATCTGCCCTAAAATTGATTCGGCATCTCTCATACCTCCATCCGATTCTTTAGCAATCAAATTTAAAGCCGATTGTTCATAATCAATTTTTTCCTTTTTAAGTATTCCTTCTAATTTTTTAGTAATTTCTTCAATCGATATTTTTTTAAAATCAAACCTTTGCACTCTAGATAAAATTGTTTTTAACATTTTTTCTGGATCAGTTGTAGCTAAAATAAATATAATATATTCTGGTGGTTCTTCTAAAATTTTTAATAATGCTCCATAAGCACTTTTACTTAATTGGTGAGCTTCATCAATAATATAAATTTTATATTTGCTATTAACCGGTTTGATTTTAGCATTATCTTGTAATGCTCTAATTTCATCAATTCCTGTATTAGTGGCTGCATCAAATTCAATAATATCTAAAGAACAACCGTTATTAATATCTTGGCATGATTGACACTTATTGCATGGTTCAAATTCATTATCCTTTCTATTTTGACAATTAATTGCTTTAGCAAAAATACGAGCAGTTGAAGTTTTGCCAGTACCTCTAGGGCCTGTAAATAAATAAGCATGGGCTATTTTTTTATTTAAAATAGCATTAGTTAAAGTTTTAACTATTGGTATTTGACCATTGACGCTACAAAAATCTTGTGGTCGATATTTTCGATAAAAAACTATATTAGACATATATTTTAACTTAATTATTATTAATGCTTCCTTATTATTGTTCCCAATTTATCGTTTATTATTTTACCTTCATTATAGGCAATTTGCCCATTAATAATTACTGCTTCAATCCCTTTTGGTTCTATCATTGGTTTTTGAATAGATGATTGATCTTCTATAGTTTGAGGATTTAAAATAACCAAATCAGCATCCATGCCTATTTTAATATATCCTTTGCTTTCTAATCCTAACTTTTCTTTAGGCATACCAGTAATTTTATTTATCACATTTTCAAATGGTAAAATCTTTTGATAGGTAGTTAAATATTTAATCATACCATTTGTTGACCTTCGATCAATAAAATCAGCAGTTCCTAAACTCATCCCGTTAGTCGCTACTATACTATAATTATTTTTAATTCCTTTATCTATATTAAACATTGATAAATTCAAATTAAGCACAATTATTTTCCCCTGCGTTATAGACAATATTTTTACAATGGTTTCTTCAATAGATAAATTTAAATTCTTGGCAATAGCTTCAAAAGTTTTTCCTTTCAGCATTTTATATTTATCCTCAATATCCACCAAAACTAATTTCTTATAGAATCCTTTATTTTGTTTTAACTCTTTGACTAATTTTTTAACAATATTTTTATCTTCTAAATTATTTTTAATTGATTGATCGCCACCAATAGTTAATCAATCTGGTAAAAAACTATACAAAGTTTGACAAGTATAGTCATAAGGATAGATTGAAAAATGAATTTTTTTATCAATTTGAGCATTAATATTTTCAATTAGTTTTAAAGCTACATCAAAATTAGAAAAATTATCTTCATTTTGCACTTTAAACCCAGTTATCAAAGTATTAATTTTTTGTTCTTTTGCATTATCTATTACTTCTTTAACAGCAGTTAAAAATCCTATTGATTCATCTCTTAAATTAAAAGAAAATAATGGATTAAATTTTTTAATTTCGTGATATACCGACAACACTTCTCTTTTAGATATTGCTCTTCCGCTAGGATATCCGAATCCAAAAGAAATTCCTAAGCTTCCTTCCCTCATTGATTGTTTGGCTAAAATTGTTAATTGTTTTAATTCAAAATCAGATAAATTTCTAAAACTTTCTCCTACTAAACCACTACGCATTACATTTCAACCTATAAGTGATCCGATGTTTACTCCTATACCTTTTTCTTTAATTAAATTTAAAAAAGTTTTAAAGCTTCTTCAATCAACATTTAAACTCTCTGTATTAGCTCAAGGTTTAAAACTAATCAATGTATTTTTAATTAAAGGCGCTAAAGAGGATCCTTCGTGGCCAATAATAATACTAGTTATTCCTTGTTTAATTAAGTTATCGCAAGACAAATTATTAAACAATGTTAAATAATGATCTGATACGTTATCAATATCTATAAATCCTGGACATAAATATCTTTTATCAGCATTAAAAATATGTTGACATGATTTTTCATCAACTTCTTCCCCTATTTTAATAATCTTACCATTCTTAATAACTAAATTGGATTTAAAACTTCTTGCTCCTGTACCATCAAAAATTGTTGCATTTTTAATTAGAATATCATATAACATATTACTTTTTAATTTGATTAAAGTTTATCAAATTTATTAATTATTTACAATTTTATTAAAAAACTAAAAAACATTGTTATTATTATAGGAAATAGGACTAAATTTACAGTTTTGCTTCAAGTTCAATTTAAAATATGTTTATATATTTCAATAATATTATAGAATCAAAAAACCATTAACATCGGAAAAATAAAAAAACCATTAGAAAAATTAAATAAAAACCAACTAATTTGTAAAAACGTTATAAACATTACAATCTTTTCATACAAAGACCAATTAATATTGTTTAATTTCTTATACCAAGAAAAACAAATATAACTTAACAATGAAAACATTATAAAAACCAATCAAAACGGCCAATGATTTAAATAAAAAACACAATAAAGTGCTAAAATAGTAGTAAAAAAAATTAAAAACAAAAATATTTGTTTAAAAGTTAAAAATACAGCTATATTTTTTTTAATCTCTGGTTTAATATCGATCACTCTAAAATAAAACAACATTATCATTGTAATAAAAAATATCGCAACAGGAATAAATTCAAAATTTCAAGAAAAAATCGTACTACTAAAAAATAAAACAAAAAGAATAAAAAAATTAATATTGGCCAATCCTGAAATCATTTTTCACAATAACAAAAATAAAAGAACAATCAAAGACGATCATCAAAAACTAATTTTTGTAATTAATATAAAAAATATTAAAATACTAAATATAATTACTAATATTGTATGGATAAAATTTTTTAAAGAAAACAAGTATGTCATTTTATTTTTTCTTAATTTTAAAATCTATCTTATCATTTTTAATATTAATATTAATTACGCTTCCAATATTAATATCATTATTAATCATTAAATCGGCTAATGGATCTAAAATTTCTTTTTGAATTAATCGTTTAAGTGGTCTTGCTCCATATTCAGTATCATAACCATACTTAGCTAACCAATTTTTAGTAGAATCTTCCACCATAAGCTTTATTTCTTTTCCTTTTAATCTTTTAATTACCCTGCTCATTTGAATATCAACTATTTTATGTATATCTTTAGATCTCAAAGGATTAAATACAATAATTTCATCAACTCTATTTAAAAATTCCGGTTTAAAATGAATTTTTAAACTATTTTGAATCTTTTCTTTTAGAAAAGATTTTTTATCCTCGTATTCTTCTTCAATCTTTCTATTTTCAATATTATTACTAAAACCAATATTTTGCATTTGAGAAATATATTCCCCGCCAATATTTGAAGTCATAATAATAATCGTATTTTTAAAATTAACTGTTCTGCCCTTACCATCAGTTAATCTACCATTGTCTAAAACTTGCAATAATAAATTAAAAACTTCAGGATGAGCTTTTTCTATTTCATCAAATAAAATTAAACTATAGGGTTTATGTTTTATAGTTTCTGTTAATTGTCCGCCCTCATCATAACCAACATAACCTGGTGGCGAGCCAATCAAGCGTGCTACACTATGATGTTCCATATATTCAGACATATCAATACGAATGATATCTTTTTCGTTATTAAACATAAACTCTGCTAACGTCTTAGCTAATTCAGTTTTACCAACTCCAGTAGGTCCTAAAAACATAAAAGATCCTATTGGCTTATCTTCATCCGAAATGCCAGCTCTTGATCGAATAATCGCCCTAGAAACAGCTTCTACGGCTTCATCTTGACCAATAACTCTTTGTTTCAAAATGTCTCTAATATTTTTAATTTTTTCCTTTTCATTTTCCAACATTTTTTCAGCTGGAACACCAGTTCATTTAGCAATAATTTTAGAAATATCATAAGCATCAATTTCCTCTTTAACAAATTGTGATTTTATCTTTTGTTTTGATAATTTATCTAATTTTTTAATTTCTTTTTCAATTGAAGGTATCTTACCATACATGATTTCTGCTACCTTTTCTAAATTACCTTCGTTCTCAAATTTTTCAGCTTCTCTTTCAAAATTATTAATTTGTTTTTTAAGCTCATGCACATCTGTAACTGAACTTTTTTCAATATTTCATTTCTCCATTAAATCTTTTTCATCTAATTTCAAAAATTTAAGTTCTTTCTGAATTTCTTTTATTCTTTTTTTAAATATTACTCCTTCTTCTTTTTTAATAGCTTCAAATTCAATTTCAAGAACTCTTATTCTTTTTTGTATATTTGCTATTTCTGCTGGGGTGCTATTCATTTGTAATTTTAAACTAGATCCAGCTTCATCAATTAAATCAATAGCTTTATCTGGCAAAAATCTTTCTGGAATATACCTTGAAGATAAATTTACCGCTGCTTTAATAGCATCGTCAGAAATTTTTATTCCATGATATACTTCATATTTATTTTTTAAACCTCTTAAAATAGTAATTGCGTCCTCTATTGATGGCTCTTCTATAGTTACTGGTTGGAATCTACGTTCTAATGCTGGATCGCGTTCAATTGAATCACGATAATCTTTAAACGTAGTGGCACCAATTAATCTCATTTCCCCTCTTGATAATGCTGGTTTTAATAAGTTTGAAGCATCTATTGATCCCTCTGATGCGCCGGCACCAACAATTGTTTGAAGCTCATCAATAAATATAATGTACTTATCTTCATTCTGTTTTATTTCTTTTAAAACATTTTTTAATCTTTCTTCAAACTCTCCTCTAAATTTTGTACCGGCAATCATAGCTCCAATATCTAAAGATAATATTTCTTTATTTTTTAAATTCTCCGGTACTTCTTTTTTAATAATTCTTTGGGCTAAACCTTCTACAATAGCTGTTTTACCAACTCCGGGTTCGCCCAACAATACTGGATTGTTTTTCATACGACGTGAAAGAATTTGCATAATTCTTTCCAATTCTATTTCACGACCAATTAATGGATCCAGCTTATCCAATCTTGCTTTTTCAGTTAAATTTTGACTATACTTTTCTAATATTTTATAGCTCACATTACCTTTTTCTTCATCCATTGGTATAGTCTTTTTAACTTCTTTTAAAATTAATTTAAATTTATCTAATTGAATATCAAAATTTTGTAATATAATCTTTGCTTCACTAGTAATATCAATCAAACCCATAAATAAATGCTCCACCGATATATATTCTTCTTTTTCTTCCCTATTAAACCTTTCTGATCTTTCAAAAATATTAATAACCTCTTGAGACAATAACACCTGGCCAAAATTCTGGTCTTGCACTACCATTCTAGGTATAGCATTTATTCTATTCTCTATTTCTTTAATAATATTTTCAATATTAATATTCATTTTATCTAACACTACTTCTACCAAACTATCACCTTGCAATAATAATGCTAAAAGTAAATGAATTGCTTTTAATTCACTATGATTATAGTCTAATATAATTTGTTGCGCTTTTTCTAATGCTTCTTGCGCTTTCATATTAAATTTTGGTCTCATCATGTTTATATTTTATTATCAAATATTTATTTAGAACCTAATATCAAATTTATATTTAAAATTTCTTTTCCTCTTTTAACTTCTAATATTATAATATCACCCGGCTTATAATTTCTTACCACCGTTGCTAATGGTTCTTTACTAGTAACTTTTTCTTTATTAACTGACAAAATAATATCTCCTTCCTTAAGCCCAGCTTTTTCTGCGGGCGAATCTTTAAGAATAGCACTGTTATCTTGATCAGCCACTAACAAGGCACCATAATCAACATCTAGTTTTCTTTTTTCTGCTTCAGTTTTATCTAACTGAACATAATAAACGCCAATATATGGAACTGTGATTTTACCAGTCTTAATTGCTTCTATAATTGTATTTTTAATTTTATTAATCGGGATTGCAAAACCAATATTTTGCGCTGAAGCAACAATAGCAGTATTCATACCTATAACCTTACCTTCTAGGTTAAGCAATGGTCCGCCAGAATTACCTCTGTTTATTGCTGCATCCGTTTGTAATAAATTACTTAATTTTTCCGGTTTTAAACCATCACCACTGGCAGTAACACTACGATTAAGGCCAGATATAACACCAACGCTAATTGTATTTTGAAATTCTCCTAAAGCATTACCAATTGCAATAACTGTTTGACCTAACTGCAATTTATTTGAATCACCCAAAGCTAATGGTGTTAAATTAGTAGCTTCAATTTTAAGTAAAGCAAAATCTTCTAAAGGATCTTGTGCTATTAATTTAGCCGGATATTTAGTGCCATCATTTAAAAACACAGTATATTCAGCTTTTGAATCTGATACTACGTGTTTATTAGTAACAATATAGCCATCAGCGGTAATTATAAAACCACTACCCGATGCTACTTCTCGTTTTTCATATTTTTGATCACCTTGCTGCTGTTGTTTTAAATTTTGTTGATTAAAATAAAAACTAAAAGGATCAAATAAATCATCCTCAAACATTTCAAAAGGATCTACTGTATAAGTTTGTGCAACTGGCAAGTCTTTACTAGCAATTATACTCACCACCGATCTATCGGCGTCTTTTACCACATTAACAATCCTTTGCTCATAATCAATTTTTTCTTGATAAACTGTTTTTGTTTCTTTATTTATATTCAAAGGTATATCAATAATTTTTTCTGAAACTAGTTTTTTGTCATTATTATTAATAAAAATTTTATTGAAAGGCAACGAAAATGCTTTTTGCAAATTATTGGTCGTAAAAGCTAAAATATTATTTGGAAAATATGTATTACTTAATGCTATAAAGGTATTTACAATTAAAATAATTAAAATAAATTTAATAATTTCTTTAATTTCTGTATTTTTCATAATTTTCTATTTAATATTTTTTAAAATTTTCGACTAAAAGTTTTATTTATTATCTTGGTTTTCTTCTATTGGTTCAATAACAATATTATTCTTTTTTGAAAATTTATTTAATATTTTTTCTTTTAATTTTTTAAAATCAATTTTTGAACCGGAAAATATAAAAATATAAAATATTTCTAATATTCCTACGGTATTAGTAATCATCATCAAACAAAATCAAAATACTTCTTTTCTTTGAGCTGATTTTCACAAAGCAATCCCATCTCATATAACCGTCCATACTAAAAGTAAGATCCAAAGAGTATTATTACCTGACATTTTTGCTTGAGAAAAATATTGCATCATATCCATATTTATAAGTTTACTTCTTTATTAAAACTATTAAATTATATCAAAAATTAGTATTAAATGCAACTTAAAAAAGGGCTATTTAACCCCTTTTTCTAGCTCATCTAATGCCTCGTTCACTAATTTGTCCGCCTCTTTATTTTTATCTCTCCGGACATGGTTAAACGTAATATTAGACATATTAATTATTATATTATATACCTTTAAAAACAATTTGGATAATTTTAAATCTTTAATTTTGTATTCTCTTTTTATTTGCCTACATACTAATTCAGAATCAAGATAAAAATTAATTATATATTCATTTAATTCTTCTTTTGTATATAATTCTTTTAATTTTTCTAAGGCAAAAATTACTGCTTCATATTCAGCTTCATTATTAGTTCTAATCCCGATTGTTTGTTTAAATTTTTTATCACCTATCACAACTCCAATTGCTGCTTGTCCTGGATTATTCCTTGATCCACCATCAGTAAAAATATTAATTACATTTTTCATTTATTATTTTTTATTTTTTTCAATTAATTTTTTATAAACTTCAAAAGTAAATTTTGCATCATAAAAAGCATTATGACATTTGTCTCTTTTAATATCAAAAAATCTGCATACATCACTCAAGCTAAAATTTTCTATTAAAATTTCATCTTTCAAAACAATATACGCCATAGACATAATATCTAGTTTATGATAATAAAAAGGTGGATTAAAAGCTCCTAAATTATTTAAAGTATTATATAACCAAGCTCAATCATAAACAAAATTATAACCACATAAAATACACCCTGAACATTTTTCAATAAATATCTTCATGGCATTTTCCAAACTATCAGCCCCTTCTCAATCTTTTTCATTATAATTAATAATTTCTAAAGCTTTTCTATCTGCCAAATCAATTCTCTTGGGCTTAATTTTAATATTTACTTCCTCTTTAATTTCTAAGGTTTTTTGATCAACTCTTAACCAACCAATTTCAATTATTTCGTTGTCTATTTTTAAACCCGTCATTTCTAAATCTAAAAAAACCAAATCTCTTTCTTTCATTTTAGATCCATTTTTTATAAAAATACTGTCGTTATTTTGAAATTGATTAAAAAAATCTTTATCTTCCATATTATTATTTTTTGCTTAAATATCAAAGCATGGCACCACCACCCGTTGATACAAAAACATTTTTTTGTTTTAAAATCTCCGACGCAAAATTATCAATGCTATCTAAAGTTTCTCCTCCACCTAATACATATTTTCTCTTCTTATCATTCTTAATAAAATCTAACAAAGCTTTAGTGGCCATAGCAAAACGTTCATCTTCAACATATCCTAAAGGACCATTTCAAAAAACATATTTACATATCTTAATTTTACCAATAAATTGTTGAATTGTTAAATTACCTAAATCCAATATTTTATCATTGGTTCCAATCTCTGAATTTAATTTATACTTAATATTTCCCGATGATTCTAAAACTTTAAAATCAATTGGCAAAATAATTTTGTTTAAATCTAATTTAACAAAACTAGGAATATTTATATCATCATAATAAGATTTCCCTATTTCAAACCCCATCTTGTGTATTAAAGAATTAGCAATGCCTCCACCAACTAAAATATATTTACTTCTATCTACAAATTTTAATATTAACTCAGATTTATCTTGTATTTTAGCGCCACCAATAATAACTAACAAATCATTTTTTGATTGCTTAAGAATCTTATCTAAATTTTTAAGTTCTAATAAATAATTAAAACCAAAAAATCTAGGCAAAACTTTTGTAATTGCTGTGTTACTCATCACTCTTCTGTGACTTACCGAAAACGCTTCATCAATAAAAATATCTCCTATTTTACTAAAATTTTTTGCAAGCTCTAAATCGTTATTATTTTCACCAACATAAAAACGTATATTTTCTAACAAAATAATTTTAGGTAATTTCTTCGCATTAAAATATTTAATAAATTTATCATTAAATATACTATGTTTCAAAAAGAATACTTTTGTTTTATATAATTTACTTAAAATTGTTTTAAAATTTTTTAAACTCAATTTTTCATTATAAAAATCAAAATTATTAATTTTCATACTATGTTTATCACTTTCTGGTCTTCCCAAATGGGCCAAAACAATAATAGTTTTGGCCTTATTTTTCAAAAGATAAGAAATGGTTTTTTTAGTACTCAAAAGACGATAATTGATTTTATCAACTTCTTTGGTATTAAAATCTACTCTAATAATAACTCTTTTGTTTTTAATATTTTTGGGTGTTAGCCCTATTGAATTCATAATTAAGCTTATTTAATTTCAAAAGTTATTGATACTGTAGCGGTAATATCTTTAGAGCCAGCTTCTATTGGTGCTGGAGCTATTGTTTGTATACTGCTATCAACTTTATTAGAAAATACACCACTTTCTCTATAGCCGCCATAATAATTATAATTTTCTGCAATATTAATAATTCTTCCGAATTTTACTTTAGTGGCTTTTGAAATATCATTGGCTCTATCCATAATTTTTTGGATTGCTTGTATTTTAGCTTCGTTCTGAACTTTTTCCATATCTTCTACCGAAAAAGTTAAATTAGAAATATTATTAACTCCTAATTCGGCAACTTTTGCAACAATACCATCTAATTTAGAAAAATCTCTGATAATTACTTCAACTATTTGATCTAATTTATATTTAACTAAAACACTATTGCATCTTCTGTAACCAGAATTATCATTAAAACATTTTTCTTCATACACTGGTTGCAAACTATAATTTGCAGTTCTAATATCTTTTTCTTTTATATTAACTGATTTTAAATAATCAATAACTGTTTGCATTTTAAAATTATTATCATTTGTCAATTTTTCAATTGAAGTATTTTCTAAAATAATAGAAAAATTAATTTTAGCAATATCGGGTATAACAGTTACTTTTCCTTCAGCTGATAACATTGTAGTTCTTCCCTGAGAAGATTCATTGTCTGATTTTACCATTTGGTAAAAACCAAAAGTAACTAAAGCAAAAATAATAGCAATACCTATCAATATAGCCAAATATTTAAAAGGTGATTTTGTAAAATCCATATTTTTAATTTAAAATTTTTTTAAGTTTTTTAAAATCGAAATCAATTCTTTTGGATTAGTGCCAGCTTTACCAATCAAAAATCCATTGTTTATGATTACTGTTTTAAAATTTAAAATATTATCTTTATTTATCGACCCTCCGTATAATATTTTAACATTTGAAGCTTTCTCTTTCCCAAATCTAGTTTCTAACCAAAATCTAATATTTAAAATCATTATTTCTATATCATCAATATCTGCTATTTTACTATTTTTATTACTACTTATAGCCCAAACTGGTTCATATACAATTACTATATCGTCAATATTGTCAGATTTAATACTTTTTAAACATTCGTTTAATTGTGTAAAGACAATCTTTTTAATTCTAAAACTATTTGAATTCTCATTTTTAGACCTTGCATTTTCACCTACGCATAAAATTGGTTTTAACTTATAATGTAAACAATTAAGTATTTTAAGATTAATGATTTCGTTATTTTCTTTAAAATTTAATCGTCTTTCAGAATGACCTACTAATACATATTTTACATTAATAGATCTTAACATTTTACTTGATATTTCACCCGTATAAGCACCTTGATTAAATTTAGAAACATCTTGGGCACCAACAATTATATCTTTAATAAGAAACCTCTCTAAAAAAACACTTGGTGGCATTATTACTAATTCATTAGAACCAATAAATCTTTCTAGTTTATTTGATTTTATTTCCTTAACAAATTTATTTAAAAAAGCATCCACTTGCTCTTTAGTATCAGGAAATTGTTTTCAATTTAAAATTATTAATTTAGACATTGTATTATTTTATTCTTCTTATTTTTTTAATATCATCTAATTCTTTTTGCAAAAATTTAATCCTTTCCATTGGTTTTTTAAAATCAAAAATAGAAGAGCCCATAGCTAAATAATCAACTCCAAAAGCTACAACCGTATCTAAATTTCTTTCGTTAATACCACCATCCATTTCTACTTTAATCCTTGAATTTTTCTTTTTTAATATAGGAATATTTTCTAAAACATAATGTTGCATAGTCTGTCCAGAAGGCCCAGGCATAACAGATAAAATTAATACCGTATTTAAATATTTTAAATAAGGAAATAAAGCAGTAACTGGTGTTTCTGGACAAATAGCTAAAACAAATTCAATTTTATTTTGTTTACAAATTTTAAAACACTTATTAAAATCTTTTACTGCTTCTATATGAAAAATAATTTTCTTTGGTTTAAGAAAAATTAAATCTTCAAGATATTTTTCTGGTTTTTCAAACATAAAATGAATTTCAAAAGGTAAAGTAATCTTCAACTCTTTTATTTTCGATAAATTAGTATAATTTTTCCATCGCGTAAATTCACCATCAGATAAATCAATTTGAATAAGATCATCAAATTCTTTAATTTGAGATAATTTTTTTTCTAAATCTTTTAAGTTTTTAGGATTTATAACTGGTACAATATTAGGCATAATATTTTATTTAAAATTTTCTTTTTCAATTTCTTGCAATTTCTTTAAACGATTTGTATAACGTTTTTCATTTAATTTATCAGTTGTAAATCATTTTTTAATAATCATTCATGCCACTGATGGCTCAGTAAAATTAGCTGCTAAACACAAAACATTAGTATTTATATGCTCTCTACTCTGTTTTGCCATTGATACCGTCATGCATAGACCAGCTCTAATATTTTTATATTTATTAGAAACAACACAAGCCATAATTCCAGTACCACAAATCACAATACCTTTATCTTTATTAGAATTTTTAGAAATTTTTTTAGCAAGCTCAGAAGCAAAATCAGATAAATCATCATCTTTATCATAAACTAAATTACCAAAATCTTTATATTCGATTTTAGCTGTCTTTAAAAATTCTTTAATTTTTTCTTTTAAACCATAGCCTCTGTGATCACTTGCCAAATACAACATAATAGTATTTTAATGTTTATATCAATAGTATACCAAAAAACTTATTTAAATGCAAAAAACTATTGATATTTATGTTTTGTTTTATTATATATATCTGTTATCTCTTCAGATGATAAAACACGATTATAAAGACGAACATCATCTATATATCCCAACATAATACCACTGCCAGGTCCATAGGCTCCAATATATCTCGCCCTTATTCCTGTAGGATATAACATAGTTCCAGAATCATTTTTTGTACTATATAAAGCACTATTTTTGTAATGTTTAATATAATGTTCACCACTATAATCTCCCACTATAGATAACATAATCCATTGATTATCATATCCTGTAAAAACACTGGCACCGGCAGAAGTTCATCCGCTTGATCCATATCTAAAATAAGAATTATTAGTGCCTCCATTTCTAAATCATCATATATATCCAACGTTAAGACCACTATAATTTTCTCCAAAAATAGTTTGTCCTAAACTTTGAACAGCGCAATTAGCTCATACTATAATAGAAAGTTTTCCGGTTTCAGGAATTGAAATAACAGGTGTCACTACATAATCATCCGTTCCGTCAAAATACAATACTCTTTCTCCATAGGATGTTGTAGTAGATATAGGGCCATTAGTTAACGTACCATGATAATTATTACCTGAATAATCATAGGCAGTAGTGCCTGATTCTTCATCAAACTTTCAATAGCCAACTAGATTATCTCTTTGCATAGGCGTTATAAAAGTACGATTTGGAGATCCCATTTCAAATGTTCCCGTTCTATAGCCTTCATCATTCATTGAATTAATATTAGCATTAGCCAACTGCGCTGTCACTTCATAGGATCCTCCTGAGTAATAGGTATAGAAGTAAGTAGTATCATTAACAGGATCTATGGGCAGAACATTAAGATAGGAGTTACTTTGATTAATACTAAAATCAATAGGGATTC
>ENA-UOWO01001673-UOWO01001673.1-activated-sludge-metagenome-genome-assembly--contig:-NODE-1673-length-28976-cov-7.457591_pt1 | contig 28976 bp, 22 predicted proteins | sample MGYA00238148_ERZ761564 | MGnify/ENA primary metagenome ERZ761564 (study PRJEB28885, sample SAMN05720194) | activated sludge metagenome | isolation source: Anaerobic digester | place: USA...
TGGGCGTAAGGGATTTGAGTGGAGCTGCCCCTAGTACGAGAGGACCGGGGTGGACAGACCTCTGGTGTGCCAGTTGTCGTGCCAACGGCATTGCTGGGTAGCTACGTCTGGCAGAGATAACCGCTGAAAGCATCTAAGTGGGAAACTCGCCTTAAGATTAGATCACTTTTATCGTCAAGATAGTAAGATCGCAGGTAGACCACCTGCTTGATAGGCAGTATGTGTAAGTGCAGCAATGCGCTGAGCTAAACTGTACTAATGATCGAGGGCTTCAACGTGATGCGGAGAACTCGCTGCTTTTTTAGATAAGTATTCGTTTCTACAAGTGTTATTCAGCTTATGAGCATAGAAATATGTCTCTTGGTGATATTAGCGACGAGGGTACACCCGGTAACATCTCGAACCCGGAAGTTAAGGTCGTCAGCGCCGATGGTACTTGGGGGGCAGCCCCCTGGGAGAGTAGGACATTGCCAAGAGACTTTTCATTTAAATCAATAGCCACATCTTACTGTGGCTTTTATTTTTAACTGGTCCTCACTTCCGCAGGTATCTATAGCGTTGCCTCGGAAGGAAGAAGAAATATACCAGTGAGACTTATTACCTAAATGCTCTTGTAGTTTTTACTAGTGAAGCACGGAACTCTGCCTTTGTATTTGTCATTAACACCTAGAGTATATCAAGTCTAAAAACCGAGGAACATTGGTATATGCCAGTAAATTATTGTTTTTCCAAGCATGGAAGAAATTCGCCCTCACTCACGTTCAATCTAAATATTGTCTCTGGGGTATCATTAAAGAACCTTGTTATTGAGATAAAACTGTTACGAAACGGAAACGGTAGGGTTTATACCATAGGTCCATTCCGTAGTAAATTAATCAAGATCCCAAGATTCAGGGTCCTTCTCGAACCATCCATTTTCAAACATTTCTAAATCATCTAAAATGCTTTCAACATAAGACTCATCGTTGTACAACCTGTTTAGAATCTCCTCCTCATCATCCAATTGAGTATTGAGGTTACTCGACAAATTGTGCCCGTTATCGAATATCCGACTGATATAATCTAAGTCTTCTCTTTCATTCATTAAGTCTTCAATATCCCCTTCGAAGAAATCGTCGCAATTCCTTTGGTCAACAAGCTTTGGTATCAGGTACATGTTGTCGTACCACACGCAATTGTTATTGCGGACTAGCTCATCATCTCTGTATTCCAAACGATTCTTATATTCTATCCAGTCTGTTTGGATGTCAGATCCCTGTGAAGAACAGAGGGTAGAAAGAAGTTGACTGATTATTTTATCTTGTGACTTTAGTCTACTGTCGTAATATAAATCCTCATAAGCAACTCTTTGAATCAGAATGTCACAACATAAAGCGATTATGCGCCTGTTATCATCAGGATAAAGTTCATAACTTGATAGAGCAATGTGCTCTAGGAAGTGATCCGAAAAACCTTTCAGGATTTGTTTGAGCGATCCTTCAAAAACAAAATCAATTAGACAATCTATTGAAGAATTTCTCAAGATATCTTTATTGACAGTCATGAATTCTATTACATCCCAGATATGTTGGATAATTGTGTTTGCTTTTTCATTTTGAAGAAAATTGTCAACAACTTCTTCCCACCCAGTGTTTCTTTCTATGTACTCGTAATTACCCCAGAGACAAGCAAAGTCTCTAGCAAATTCAAAATCATCATATCCGATGATAAATTCATGTACAAATGAGTCATTGAACTTTTCATAGACAAGTCGACAAAAGAATAGGAATAGTAGGTGACTTCCCAAGCTCTGGATTTTAATATTTTCGTCGTCTAAGCATTCAAGTACGAATGGGATTTTTATGTTATCTAACTTGGAATTGAATGAGTAAGTGAGATGTTGCAAAAAGAAGATTTTTTCTGAATACTTATAAGTAAGCCAAGAATTGTGAATTAACTCCTCTCGCTCCGTGCGAATACGTAATAATTGCTTCTTGGTGTCGCTTGTTTCACCGGTATACGCCTTATACTGCTTGTCAGTTAAAAACTCTACCAACATGAGTTCCTCATCTAGCAAAGAAGTAAATTTACTTATTAAAGAAGAAAAAGTACCCATTTTTCACCAAGCAGTCCACTTATAATTGTTTTTCCTGTCATATATTCTGGAACCAAGTCTCTGCTGATTATATACCCAGTTGTCTTAAGAGATGAAGAACTATATTGTGCATTGTTAAGAACGGAATGACCACACACCAAGATGTGGAAGAATTGAATCCTAGTAAAACAAGCCTCGACTGATTGATCATGTTTTCGAAATATACTCATCAAGGTATTATCTTACTAGATGGTAAACCTAGATTATGACCAGGCTCAATTTAGTTCCATCATAGAGCCTTTAGAATATATAAAAAACTTTTCCAGTATTTTTTTGTCATCATAGGACTCTCTTCGCTAGTATCTTCACTACGAAATGTTGCGATATATAAATGATAACAAAGCAATTTGTTCTCCAGCAAAGATTGCTAGCATAGAAGAAGTGGACACTGGCCCGTGAACATTTATTATCTTATTCTCTTACCGTAATTGCAACACCGCCAAGTGTGCCTGTGCCGACGAAGCAGGTTAGGGCAATCTACAACATTGATTGTGCCGGTCTCTTGCGAAGCACCCCGCCGTCAAAGGCGGCGTGGGCAGACCGAGCATGCGATCTGACCGAAGGACTCCATTTATTCCAATCCAAAGAGAGTTGTTCGTAGGGCGAGCTTGAGGGCACCGTGAACATTGTGATGTACAAACGTGTCGTGCCCTCAATCCGCCGCCAAAGGTGACTTGATGGGGTAAGACTTATTTATTGCGAATAATCAAGGCTGTGATGGCGGATAGGAAGCACACCAAGGCCTCTGCATGATAATTTACGCAGTGCTTCCAATCACGCCCTACGCGCACATTGCCTCGCCTTTCTGCTTCGTGAATGAAGTAAATTGTAGGGCGAGCTTGAGGGCACCGTGAACATTGTGATGGACAAACGTGTCGTGCCCTCAATCCGCCGTAATGGTGATCTGACTGGCAAAGTTCGTTTACTGAGAATGATCGATGGTGGGTGTGTACGTCACTGCGAACCCCGATCCAGCAGGAAAAGCAAACCTACATGTCCGGAAGGGGCGTGGCAGTCTGCCTTTAAGCTGGATGACATGGTTGAAAAGCAGATCGCCACGCAAAAGAAGCTCGCGATGACGAGAAAGATCGATGGCGTTATGGCGAATTGGAGGCACATCAAAGTCACTGCGGAATGATCTGTGCAGTGCTTCCAATTTCGCCCTACGAACAACACAGGGTTGATGTGAATTCGTGGAACTAAAGATTCACTCGCGAAAACAATAGTCTGTCTTTGCGAGGAACGGTGCGTGTAGTAATCTGATTTACCCCCTGCGTCTCAATCTGAAAGAGACCTGGCCGGCAGGCGAAAACCATCAACCGATCCCATGTGGAAAACCCTCGCAGCTGGAAAAGCACCTCATTCACCGCACAAACCCTATTTGATTTCTTCTTTACCTCTTGTATTTCCAAAAACAAACACCTATAATCATTTATATCCAACCCAAATTTCATAAGTATTCTTACACCGACTCAGTTTGGCTGCCGACAATAGTTCTAATAACCACACTCACTTTCAATGACGATCTCTGCATAATACACAATGCGCTAATTTGCATGAAATCATCCAAAACTTTCAACCAAGGAGATTAAGATGAAAAAGTCACCTCAACTGGGCATTTCCACCAGGATTATTATGGTATTAACCCTCCTCCTCTTCAGCTTCTCACTCCCACTTAGCATCAAGGATGGGCGAGCTATCGACACCACGCCAACATCCGAAAATCCCCCGGTCAAAAGCCAATCCCAGCCAACTGGTAGCCTCATCCAGGCTGCGGATTGGTCCGATAACTTCGATTCCTACCCAACCGGTGTCGCCTTGCATGGCTTGGGAGGGTGGAAAGGCTGGTTTAACGCTCCCGCTGCCACCGCCTTCACCTCCGCCACCCACGCCCGCAGCGCTCCCAACTCGGTCAATATCACAACCACCAGTGACATGGTCCATGAATATGATGCCGTCACCTCTGGAGAGTGGGTCTACACCACCTGGCAGTACATCCCCTCCGACTTTCTCGGCGAATCCTACTTCATCTTGCTCAATCAATATGACGATGCCGGAACTGCCATGAACTGGTCTGTCCAGGTCAGCTTCAGCAGCGGCACAAATCTGGTCTTGAACACAGGTGCAACAGGTGGATCCCTGCCCCTCATCAAAGACTCCTGGGTTCAATTACGCCTCGAGTTTGACCTCACCAACGACACTTCCGCCTTCTATTACGGCGGTCAGCTTCTCTACCAGGGCACCTGGACAAATGAAGTCTCTGGATTAGGAATCAACAACCTCGCCGCCATCAATCTTTTTGCCAATGGTGCAACTCCCATCTATTACGACGATTTTTCTCTCGCCCCCAAGCTGGGTTGGTCCGACGACTTCGACTCCTACCCAACCGGCGTTTCCTTGCACGGCCTGGGAGGCTGGAAAGGTTGGGGAAACGATCCCGCCTTCACCGCCTTCACCACTTCCGCCCACGCCCACAGCTCCCCCAACTCAGTCAACATTCTGGGCACTGCCGACCTCGTTCACGAATATTCCGGCTATACCACTGGCCGGTGGGTCTACACCGCCTGGCAATACATCCCTTCTGCGTTCACCGGTCAGTCCTACTTCATCTTGCTCAATCAATATGACGATGCCGGAACCACCTCGAACTGGTCAGTCCAGGTCTATTTTGACGGCAGTACAAATCTGGTTGGGAACGACGGCTTGGCATGAGGGACGCTGCCGCTGATCAAGGATACGTGGGTTGAACTGCGCCTTGAGATAGACCTTACCAACGACAGCTGCACCTTCTATTACGGCGGTCAGCTACTCTATCAGGGCTCATGGACTGATGGAATGTCTGGCGGAGGCATCGAGAACATCGCCGCCGTGGATCTTTATGCCAATGGCGCTTCTTCGGTCTACTACGACAACCTTTCCCTCACTCCCCTGCTAATTCCGGTCTTCCTCCCGATGATTATCAGGTAACCCCCATCACCCTCAGCCCAACACCCTGCCCGAACAGCAGGGTGTTGAGGGTTAAGCCAAGCAATTAATTTACAAAACAGTTATCTCTCCGAAAGCCGTTAGGCGCGTGGCAATCTGCACTTCCCTTGTATTATGCCATCACCATCAAAGATATCGACGGCAGAGGCTAAGTGTTCGAAAAAAAACCTAGCTATTCCCAAACTGTCCATATTTAAGCTTTTGTCTGCATTCGGTCTGCATCAAATCAAGAGAATATTGCATCTTTTTAAATTGTTCCAGTAAAATACTCAGTGAGCACTCTCCATCAGCTAATTCTTTGATAAAAGAGGAAAAGAAATGCAGAAGAAAATCGCTATCCCTCTGGTTCTATTTATCTCATTCATCTTGTTGGCATGTTCCATCTCGATGGAAGGGATTAACTTTACCGATGACGAAGAATTGGATCGGCTGGCCACCGGAACAGCACTCAGTGAACTTGTCAGTCAATTATCTGAGGAAGCCCCTTCATCAGGAGTCGATGCCCCGCCACCGCTTGCGGAACCCACCAGTGTTCCACAACCAACGGCTGTCGCAGAGCCCATCAGTGTGCCCGAGACCAACACTACCACCGAGTTTTCTGTTACAGCCCAGAATTTCGATTGCATCTGCGAAGCCACAGGAACCGTAACCCAGGAATATAAAGTTGAGGGTGATCAACTTCACATTGGCGGTATGGTTTTTGACAAGATTGGTAACAACACTTTCAAACGCAGTTGGATGGGTTACTACATTTTGGTAAGCGGTGAAGGGGATAACCAGACTGAGACACAAGTTGAGGAAAGCAGAAGTTCAGTTATCACACTGACTGAAACTGGCTATGTCATGGAGAATTACCAGGGCGAAAGCGGTTCCCCTTGCTGCATCAATACGTTTACGAAGAATAAGTAACTTGTCTTAATTAAGTCTCCTGGGGACGACTGCTTTCGGATTTTTTGGGGAGCCTGCGAGGAAAGAAGGTAGTGCCCGTGAGACTTTTCATTTAAATCTCTTGTTCGTAACAACCTGTATCTTAGCATTCATCGCAGGACGGGATTGTGATCTGACTGGCAGGATTCGTTTATTGCGAATGATCGATGGTGGGTGTGTCCGTCACTGCGAGCCCCGATCCAGCAGGAAAAGTAAACCTACATTTGCGGAAGGGGCGCAGCAGTCTGCCTTTAAGCTGGTTGGCATGGATGAAAAGCAGATCGCCATACCCTGCTTCGCGGGCACAGGCGCAAATACCACTCGCGATGACGATAACGATCATTCCATTCTCAGGCTTCGCCCAGGGAAATCCCAGGATGGTTATCGCCGGGTTTCGATGTCCATGCCGGGGATTTTGGTTTTGCGTTCCAGGAATTTGAGCAGAGCGTCCAGCGCGAAGACCATCACCAGGTACACCACCGCGACTGCCAGGTAGATGCCCACGAAATCGAAGGTGGTCGTGGCGGCGCGCTTGCCCTCCGCCATCAGGTCTTGCACCGCGATCAGGAAGACGATAGCCGTGGTCTTTAACAGCGAGATCGGTTCATTCGACCAGCTCGGCAGCGCCAGCCGAAGCGCCTGGGGCAGGATCACGTAGCCAATCGTTTGCCACTTGCTAAGCCCGATCGACCGCCCGGCTTGCATCTGGGCTGAACCGATGGCGTTGATCGAGCCGCGCAGGTATTCCGCCTGGTATGCCGCGCTGTTGAGACCCAAAGCCAGGTAGGCTGCTACATTCTGTGAAAAGGCAATTCCAAGCTCAGGCAGACCGTAATAGATGATGAAGAGCTGCACCAAAAGCGGTGTGCCTCGGAAGATCGCGATGTATGCCCCTGCCGCCCGCTGCAGCCATTTGGGTCCAAAGCAGCGCGCCAATGCCAGCAGCAAGCCCAAAACGAAGCCAATCACCAGCCCGACCGCCGTCAGCTCCAGCGTCACCCCTGCGCCGCGCAGGAAGTTTTGCCCAAAGCGTTCGAAGTAGCCCAGCCAGGTCAGCATTACTCGGCGTCCTTTTCTTTCTTACCGTAGAGTTCGGTGATCTTCCAGAGGAATTCGCGCGTGCGGTCAAACTTGGGATGGTTGAACATCTCATCCGGCGAGCCTTCTTCGACGATGAAGCCTTTTTCCATGAAGACGATCCGGTCGGCGACCTCGCGGGCAAAACCCATCTCGTGCGTGACCACCATCATGGTCATGCCATCCAGCGCGAGCTGTCGCATCACCTCCAGCACCTCCCCAATCAGCTCGGGGTCAAGGGCGGAGGTGGGTTCGTCGAAGAGCATCACACGGGGGTCCATCGCCAGCGCCCGGGCGATCCCCACGCGCTGCTGCTGACCGCCGGAGAGCTGCCCGGGGTAGTGGTCGGCGCGGTCTGCCAGACCTACGCGGCTCAACTCACGCATGGCTTTTTCGGTCGCGGCTTCGTCGGACATGTGTTTGACCTTCGTCAGCCCCAGTTTGACGTTCCCAAGGGCTGTCAGGTGGTTGAACAGTAAAAAGTTTTGGAAGACCATGCCGATGTGCTGGCGCACCTGGTCCTCATCCGTGCCTTTGGCGGTGATTTCGAGGTCATCCAGCCAGATCTGCCCCTCATTCGGGCGGGTGAGCAGGTTAATGCAGCGCAGGAGAGTGCTTTTTCCTGTGCCGCTCGGACCGATGATCACGATCGTGTCGCCTTCGTTGACGGTGAGGTCAAGATGCTGAAAAATGACGTTCTGACCATATGTTTTGGTCAGGTTTTTGATGGTCAGGATCGGTTTAGGCATGGCGCATACTCCACAGGCTAAGGGTTGGAAGGGATGCTGAGTTTTTGTTCAAGAAGGTTCAACAACCGGGTGGTCGCGTAGACCAGCACAAAGTAGATCACAGCTGCGCTCAGATAAGCCAGCAGATAGCGTTGTGAGCTGGCGCCGATCAGCTGCGCGCGTCGCAAGATTTCGGGCACTCCCAGGGCATAGACCAGCGATGAGTCCTTGATCACGATCGCAGCTTCGTTAGACCAGGGTGGGATTGCCAGCCTGACCGCCTGGGGCAGCACCACGTAGCGGATGGCTTGCAGCCGGCTGAGCCCAACCGCGCGGGCAGCCATCAATTGATCCCCGCTGACGGAAAGCAGCGCGCCGCGTACGATCTCCATCTGGTAGGCACTGCTCACCACCCCCAGCGAAAGCGAACCTGCCCAAAAGGCCGAAAGGTTGATGCCTTTGGACACTGCGAAAAACAGGATAAACAACAACACCACAGGTGGAATTCCGCGAAAAACGGTGCTGTAGAGATTCATCGCCCTGGCAGCGACCTTGCCGCCGTAGACGTAGAGCAGCGCCAGGATTGTGCCGATTAATAACCCCGCAGGCAGCGCAATCAGTGTCACACCAACGGTGAGCACCGTTCCGGAGCCAATGTAAGAAAGGAACTGACCGAAATCCAAAGGCTGCTCCCTTTGATCCAGAGGCTGCCATTCGAGCAGCCCCTGTGTTCTTAACTAGTTAAGAATGCGTGAGCGAGGGTGCTTACTCGCTGAAATACTTAACCGCCAGTTGGTCGATGAAACCTTCAGCCTGTAATTCCTTAATGATGCGATCGACCTCGGCTTTAAGTTCCGCGTCGCCATCAGGCAGGACGATGTTGATCGGACCGGTGGAGAGTACGCCGTGATACACGACCTGCAGGTCAGGGTTTTGGGCAACCAGAGCCTGGATCGGCACGTAATCGCCCATCAGCACTTCGATGCGGCCATTGGCGAGGTCCAGGGCTGCCTGGTCCACACGTTCGTAGCGTGAGAGATTGGCTTCGGGCAGCAGCCCGGGGGTGACCAGGTTGTCGGTCAGCCAGCCGTCCTGCACGGTGCCGGACTGCACGCCGACTTTGTAGTTGGCGGCATCTTCCGGCTTGGTTATCGTTCCGGTAAAGGCGCTGGTGACCACAAATGCGTCTTCGGTGGTGTAGTAGGCTTCGGAGAAATCAACGATCTTGTCGCGTTCCTCATCGAAGTTGAAGCAGGAGATGGACATATCCAGCTTACCGCCGGCAACGGCAGCCACGAGGCTGTCGAAAGGCATGTCCACCCATTCAAGTTCAACGCCCATGCGCTTGGCGATTTCGGCCATCAGTTCGATGTCGAACCCGGTTTTGTTGCCGGCGTCATCAAGATACTCATAAGGCGGGTAATCGGCGGAAGTCCCGACCGACACCTTTTTCGCTTTTTGGATCTTATCGAGGACGGATGTGGATTCGGACACGCAGCCAACCAGCATGGCTCCCACTAAGACCAGTGCCACCGCTAACAGAAAATACTTTTTCATTTTTCCTCCATGAAAGAGTTGGGTTAATGGATGATTAACCCGAATTATAAAGCATAAACTTGCCATGCAAGAATATTGATCAAAAACAGGTGAGATTGTGCAGAAGAATGGGACTCAGGAATTGTAAACTATGGCTGCCTTTCCAAGCCGTCCTGTTCCGACATCTGGAACAGGACGGTGGAAAGAACCAATTCGTTTTACTTTATTGTGATTGGCAAATATGAATCAAAAGACCAGCGTTCAGCTGTCTGTAGATAGGTGCCCCTATACCCGGAAATCGCGTACATCACAGGTCCGATGTTGGCATAGCCGAAATTCCGCCGACCCTGAATCATGATCGAAGGGTGGGTTTGCCATGTGCCCGAGTTACCCTGGTTGGTGTCATAAGACTCGCAGGTGTCATGATAGGCGCTCCAGCCTCCGCCGCAGGCATAAAGGTTAGTTCCGATAGCATAGACCCCTGCTCCTCCCCTTTCGGATGTCAAACTGGTGACAACATGCCACGCTCCGTCAGCTGGATCATATACTTCCACACAAGTGGGGCAAGCTAAACCGCCCAGGGCGTATAGTTTTCCACTAATTGTTACTACGCCAATATTTGCGTTGGCAGTGTTCAATGAAGCTATGGTTGACCATCTTGAGCCGGCTGGCGCAGATGGGTTGTAGACGTAAGCGGAAGCCTGTGCACCGGTTGAACCGTTTCCGCCGACCACATAAATATTGTTGTTCATAGTGGTACAGCCCATTCCCGATAATTCCGCTGGCATTGGGTCAGTGGTCACCACTGACCAGCTGTTGGTTGAGGTGTGGAAAATTCGCAGGGCGTTTGTGTATGTGGACCAGGTAAGGTATCCCCCCGGGATATAGATATCGGTTCCGATTACTGCGGTGCAGATGTTGCTGGCAGGGTTGGGCATCACCCCACCCAATGTTGTCCAAGTGTTGGTTGAGGGATCATATCTCTCAACCTGCTCCGCTTGGCTTCCGTCACTAACCTCACCACCAAAAAGGTAGATTTTTCCATTCACCAGGGCGGCTGCAGGGCGGGAACGCCCAAGAGTGTTTATCGAGGATATGCTCTTCCATGAGGGGCCAGTCGTGCCGCCAATGCTAAATGCAAAGTCGTGGGTTGGCGCGCCGGCCACAGTCCAATCCTGCCACTCCGTACCTAAGCCAAATCCGCCATTGGGATTGATAAACTTCGCGACCCCTCCATTATTTGTGTTTGCTGGTTTGAGGCCATATCCTCCTTGAGAAGCGTTCATGGTCGGGTAAAACAACAGCCAGTAATGCCCGGAACTTAATTTTAGAGGACTTGATAGCTGCAGGAGCGTATTGGAAGGGTTTCCAGAGTAACCGGGAGATATGGTGACTTTGGGATCTGAAGGTGCCAATGTAAGGGACCAGACTGGGGGAGAACTGGCCCCGGAAGGATCGCCGGCAGGAATGCCACCGTCATCCGCGTAAATTTGCCAGGTGAGCGCCGTCGCGTCAAAAAGCGAATCGAAGACTGAAAAACCATCGCCGGGCACAAAAATGCTATTAATCTTCCAGGTTCCATCGACCTCAAAATCATCCGCAAGATAGGAACTGTGAGAGGGAACATCCGGAAATTCCTGGTCAGTATAGGTGCCAGTTTGCGTCATGCTCGGGGCTTGATCCCAAAGCCAACCACCTAAGCTTCCTTCAATCACAAAGGGCATTCCTTGCGGGGTCCCGCTGACTGAATCATTGACAGGTCCCCAGGAACTGCTTGATGGGGAATATTGCAGGGCATTGCCGGTGGTGGTTTGACCAAGGATGGTAATAGGCGGTGAAAACGGTCCTGAGGCTAAAGAGCCTTCCGAGGCCCAAACCATCCAATACGTTCCTGATTGGAGCGAAATATTAACATCTGCAACGGCTGCCATGATGGGACGCTCAGAGTTGGTCAGGCCTGTATCCAACACACGGTAGATGTTGGTCCAATAGGTATCGATCAGACGGTTGGTAACAAGATCTCCAAAGAGGATCGAGCTGGCAGGGTCGTTTGGGGAACCGTCCCAGATTTGAAGATAGAGACCGGTGATGGTCGATGCTGGAGGGTCGCCATAAGTGCCAGCCTGATAAGCATAAAACGTTATGTTATCAATCACCCAGCCGTTCCCTGGGGGTATGGTGAAGTCATCTGCCAATTTGAAACCAGTGGCAGTCGAATTGCTGAATCCTAAAATACCCATTCCTAACGCGCTCTGAAGCGCGGAAGCATCGTTGCCGTTGTATCCCGCACCAGGATGTGTGACAATTGGACCATTATCGTGTAAGACCAATGCTTGAGTGCTGTTTCCACCCTGGACAGAATCCGATTGGACACCGTGGGGTGTGGACCCGATCCAACTGTCAGTTTCTTGGAGGAGGTCCCTGTAAAGAATTGAAGGCACTTCAATCTGCAAAGGCACATCGCCGGTTGGGATATACTCGTCCGTTGGTGGTGCATCTGCGTCAAGAATGATTTGGGTTTGCGGAAGTGTTTCGGGTTGGTGGTTTTCTGTCTGTGAGCTAAGTAATGGCGGGTTTTGGAGTTGGGCAGAAGCGTTTTGTACAATCCCGGGTCCGCTAAAGGCCACCAGGAACGAAGTAAAAACGAGGAAAGCTGCGAAAACTTTGCTTTTGGTCATTTTTCTCCTTTTCAAAGTAAAGGGCTGTTTGATCTCGTGGACAAGTCCAGTTGACTCCGTAGAAACATTGTTGCAAATTAAGGTAATGTTTATCTAATAGAACAAATTTCGATAGAGAGAGTAAAAGGACAGAAAAGTTAACCCGGTGCTTTAGAAAAATTATAGTAGATGGAATAGGTGACTTCAACTATTCCCTATACATACTTTATACAAGCAGGATAATGGTGGTATCAAGTTTAGAAATCCTATACCCAAAAGTTGGAAGATAACCTGTACGGGTAGAACCCAGCTGTTCCAATCAGTGTTATACTTCTGCAGTTCTCGCGTGAGAACTTTTATTTTGGGTGTGCGTTTTGGACGTTCCAAAACAGATGTTTGACTGATTGTGTTTGGGAGTGCCGAGCCGCGAGGCGAAGCGCGTTGCAGATAACAGTACGGAATAATCAAGACTTCCCCCTGAGTAAAAAATAAATATTGAGCGCCGCTGGGCATGCCAACAGCATGTTTTTTCTTGCGCCTGCTCAAACTTAGAAAATGGAGTTTTGATGACCGTAAATTTTGAAGATTTTAACCTGCGCCCCGAGCTGGTGCAGGCAATTACCACGCTGGGTTACACCCAGCCCACCCCGATCCAGGCTGGGATCATCCCCCTGATGCAGGAAGGCTGCGACGTTACCGGCCAGGCTCAAACCGGCACCGGCAAGACAGCCGCCTTCGCGCTGCCTATCCTCAACCGCATCGACCCTGAGCAATACCTGCCCCAGGCTTTGGTGGTCGCCCCCACCCGCGAGTTGGCCCTGCAGGTGACTGAAATGATCCAGTCGCTGGGTCAGTTCATGGGCGTGAGCGTACTGACCGTCTACGGCGGCACGTCCTACACGCAACAGCTCAACCAACTGCGCCGCGGCGTGCAGGTGGTGGTTGGCACGCCGGGTCGCATCCTGGACCTCGTGAAACGTGGTCGCCTGGACCTGACCGAAGTGCATACCGTCGTATTGGATGAAGCCGATGAGATGCTTTCAATGGGTTTCGTGGAGGACATGGAAGCAATCCTGGCTGCCACGCCGGATGAACGCCAGACGACGCTTTTCTCTGCAACCCTGCCCCCAAGGATCCGTGAGCTTGCTCGCAAGTACTTGCGCAACCCAAAAACCGTTGCCATCCAAACTGAACAGGTCACCGTCGCGGCTACCAAGCAGATTGTTTATTACACGAACGAACACGACAAGCTGGCTGTTTTGACACGCCTCTTCGAGATGGAAGATATCACCACGGCGCTGATCTTCACCCGCACGCGCGTTCGCACAGGCGAACTCGTCAACGAACTCAACCTGCGGGGATACGCCTCCGAAGCGCTCTCCGGGGACCTGAGCCAGGAAGCCCGCGAACACACCATGGCACGCTTCCGAGCGGGACAGGTGAAGGTGTTGGTGGCAACCGATGTGGCTGCCCGCGGACTGGACGTGGAAAACATCACGCACGTCTTCAATTACGACCTGCCGGAAGAGTCCGAAACCTTTGTACACCGGATCGGAAGAACGGGTCGGGCTGGCAGGACGGGCGTGGCGATTTCGCTCGCCAGACCGTCCGAAAGACGGCAAGTCCGGCTGATTGAACAGTTCACTCACCAGCAAATGCTGGAAGGGACCATTCCCACCGCTGAAGAGATCATGGCGAAACGGCTTGACAGCCTGCTTTCCAAGATCGAAACATGGCTTAAACGCGGTCGTGCCAAGGAAGAACGTGCTTTAGTCGAGACACTGGTTGCCAGTGGGGTGGACCCGATTGACATGGCTGCCGCAGCGCTTAAGGTAGCCCGGGCTGAAGAAAAACAGCGCCCCATCCCCGAGATCAGCCCCCTGCCAGAGAAAGCTGTGCGCCCAGAGCGGCGCCCTCGTGGGGAACGCACCGAGCGCTCTGATCGCGGTGGTCGGGATGAGTCGAGCTCGCGCAGACCGCGGGAAGCAAGCGGCCGCACCAAACCGCGTGCCAGTGTGCGCGGAAAGCAAAGCGATGAAGAAGGCATGATCCGCCTCGAAATGGAGCTTGGGAAGGTGGACGGACTGCGTCCGTCGGATGTGGTTGCGTCCATTGCAGGTATTGCTGGGATCCCAGGTACTGCTTTGGGCAGGATCTACATCCAAAACCACCGTACGACCGTGGATGTCTCCGAGCAATACCTCGAAAAGATCGTCTCCGCCAACAGCAAGTACAAAGTCCGCGGTCAGTCCTTTACCCTCACCAAGGGTTAGGACCTGCCGTAAAAAAATCCACTATAAAGCCAGGGCGAATACCCCTGGCTTATTTTTTCTCTTCCGCCCGGAGGATTTTTGCCTCAGCCTTTTCGATTTGCTGACGATCCTTGTCAGTCAGTTTAAACTTGAAGATTGCCGGGATTACTGCCAATACGGATGCTATCGTAGTGATCCATAGAGGGGTGGTGGGCGAGATGCTTTCGTAAAGTTTCGCGCCAATTGCCGGGGCCGGCAGTGAGAAGAGCCCCAGCCCTGAATGAACCAACCCAAAGCCCGTACCGCGTAGTTTTTGTGGCAAGACTTTGCTGAGCAGAGATTGATAAGCGGGGCTCATCAGGCTTGAACCAACGCCAATCAAGAAGTAGCTGATGGCATAGACAAGAAAGGTTTCAGCTTTGATGAAAATGAAAAATGCCACCGATTGCAGAGCAAAACCCAAGGCGATTGCCAGGCGCTCACCGCGCTTGTCCGCCAGGTGACCGGCAGGGAAGGACGTGAGCATCATTGCAATCCCCATAATGGAGCTCAACCAGCCGATCTTTTGTGCATTCATCCTGGCGACATCTTCAAGGTACACCGGGATCAAGTTGCTGGAAAGCGAAAAAGAGATATCACGCACCCCGTCTGTGATGATGATCCAGGTCATTACACCGCCTGCAACCAACAAGCCGAAGATCGCGGAGAGGTTTACCTTCAGGGCTCCAAACTCGAGACGGGCTTTTTTGCCATCTTCCTGACCGGGATGGCTCGCCCTGCGTGCCATGCGGACCCGGATAACCGTTGCTACTGTGTAAATTGAAGCAGCGACCATCAACATGACTTTGAACCCATATCGATCAACCAGGAACCCTCCGACGGGCGGACCAACTATGGCGACGATGGTGTAAAAGGTATCAACGAGCCCGTATACCTTTGCCCGATTCTCTTCCTGCGATTCTTCGGCGATAAACGCGCCAAAACTGGGTCCCACGAGTGAGCGGGTAACGGCGTTCAAACCTTCTCCCAGGAAAACCCAGCCCCATGTGGGGGCTAAAATCAGGGCGATGTAAGAAACAACACCGGAAACACTGCCAGCAGCAATACTTTTCAGCCGCCCAAGGCTGTCGGAGATCCACCCGCCCAGGATCTGCAGCGCCAGGGGAATAATCTGAGAAATCGTGAAAAAGAGCCCGATTTCAGCGATTTCAGCCCCCAACGATTTCAGATAAAGCGGAATAAACCCGACATACATTGCTCCTGCCACGTTGGCAAGGATCATGGTTGTCAGGAACAAACGCATAACAGGTGATAGCAGGGGGCGTTTTTTCTCGGTTTGTGGATCCATGGTCATGGGCTTGATTTTACAGCCGATAACTGAATTTTGGGGCCCAGTTTACATATCTCTGTTTGACATCAACGGTTTGTTTTGCTATGCTAGAAGCAGATATTGCTGTATAGGCGAAAGTCGAACTGTGTCACACTAATCAACAATCCTTCAATTTCTTGACTTAACTAAAATTTGTTGTTTAATAGAATTAATCATCAAACCTAAAGACTAATAATATATCTGTTGAAAGATTCAACGCAGCCCCAGAGAGTCATCCAGCTTTTTGGTCATATTTACTGACTTAGTACTAACTAAGAAAGGGGTCTCATGAAAAAGCAACATTTACTTCGCGTCGGGTTACTGGGTTGGCTTTGCGTATTACTGCTGTTGAGCGCAGTTTACAGTCCGATACACTCAGCGGATATCACGGGAGATGGTATCTCGGACCTGATCATCGGCGTACCACATGAAGCTCCCGCAGATGGGATCGTTAATGCAGGTGCAGTTGCTACGCTCCGGGGAGCAAAAGATGTAGGCTTGACCGGCGCTGACTAATTAATCTTCCAGGGTGACGCACAGGAGATCAACGAATTAGGGGATGCATTTGGGTCTGTTCTGGCTGTGGGTGATTTTAACAATGATGGCATTTATGATGCAGCCGTGGGTGTGCCCAATGAAGGTTGGAGTGGTCTCACGAACGCGGGAGTAGTCCAGGTTATTTATGGTAAATCGAACGTAGGATTGGATGTCAGTCAGGTCGACTTACTTACCCAGGATGATTTCACGTCAATAGGGTCCCCTGCTGAAAGTAATGATACATTTGGCAGCTATCTTGCCAGTGGGGACTTTGACGGGGATGGGTATGATGACCTGGCCATTTCAGCACCCAATGAAGATTTGACACTCAGCACGGTCGATATTGAATCAGCGGGTATTGTGCACGTCATCTACGGTAGTTGGGAAGGCCTGAATTTTGATTTCACTCAGAGCTTTTACCAGAATTTCCTGGCTGGGGGCGAGGTTGCGGAAGCATATGATTATTTTGGACGCGCGTTGACAGCGGGTGATTTTAACAATGATGGCAAAGATGACCTGGTGATAGGCGTTCAAGGTGAAGGTCTATCTGGGCCACCTGTTGTTACAAATGCAGGAGCAGCTCATATAGTATACGGACATGCGAGTGGTCTGGGCGCTGGCGGGTCGGAACTGATCCACCAGGACTTTGAAGGCACAGGTGATGAAAAGCCTGAACTTCTGGACTCCTTTGGTGCAATTCTGGCCGTCGGTGATTTTAATTGCGATTATCATGATGACCTGGTTGTGGGATTGCCTGCTGAAGCTATTGGGACGATCTCATTTGCAGGTTCAGTGCAGGTATTCTATGGTGACGACACAGGCATTGATTATGACACTAACGAATTGATCACCCAGTTTTATATTGGCGAATCAGAAGACAACGATGTTTTTGGATTTTCGCTGGCAGTCGGTGACTTCAATGGCCACAGCTGTGATGACCTGGCTGTGGGTGCCCCAGGAGAGACACCCACAACTGTCTTCCGCGCAGGTGAAGTTGACGTTTTTTACGGTAATAAAGTTAATCGACTCTACTGGAATGATGGTCAGGTCTTGAATCAAGGCGGTGACAATGGCGGCGCGCAAGAAGCGGATGATCAATTTGGATATGCTTTAGCTGCCGGTAATTTTGATGGTGATCGTTATGACGACCTGGCAGTGGGAGTTCCTCGTGAGGACATTGGCACGATCTCAGATGCTGGTGCTGTGCAGGTCTTTTTTGGAGCTTTTGGAGTACTAACCCATGTAGGCGTCCAAATTTGGCACCAAAATTCTGATGGAATCCGTGATTTGGCAGAGGCTGATGATCAATTTGGAAGAGCCTTGGCAGCCATTCCAGGACTTGTTTTTGATACCTACCTGCCGGCAATCGTTAAGTAGCGATTTGTTCTTTAGAATGGCGCGCAATATCAGATTCATTCTGATTCAACCATAATTGGTTGTTTTAGGGGAATGCAAAACCGTCAAAGGTTTGACATCAACCAGTTGCTTTGCTATCCTAATTACAGGAACCACTTTTCAGCCGACAAATTAGACCTGCGGCAGACTAAAGGCTATTACGGCAATTGAGATCAAGGAGCAATTATGAGAACCATCGTAACCCCACTTTTTACCTTACGACCCTACGAACGCGGCATCCAGGAAACACTGGGTAAATACACGCGCTTTGTCCTTCCCGGCCTGGGCTTGCAGTTGCCTTTCCTGCAATTGGTACGCGTTCGCGATATCCGCGAGCACACCATGGACATCATGCCGCAGAATGTCATCACCAAGGACAATGTGGAAATCTCGGTGGATGGCGTCATGTGGGTGCGTCCATCCGCAGACGAGGATTCCATCAAGCGTACTTTTTACAACATCGATGATTGGAAACGAGCTGTCATCCAACTGGCAATGACCAACCTGCGCCAGGAGTTTGGTGACCTCACCCTGGACGAAAGCCTGGTTGCCCGGGAGAAAATCGCAACGAACCTCAAAGCAGTTTTGGGCAACTTCGCGGTGGAATGGGGTTTGACGGTCAGTAAGGTGGAAATCCGCCTGATCGATCCGCCTGAAGACATCAAAAAGGCCATGCACAAACAGAAAACCGCCGAGCAAGAGCGGCGCTCGATGCGGTTGTTGGCTACGGGCGAGTTTGAGGCGGCTGAGCAGCAAAAACTGGCTGCTATCCAGCGGGCTGAAGGCGAACGCGAAGCAGCCATCAAGGTGGCTGAAGGTCGGGCAGAGGCAATCCGGCTGGTCAACGAATCGGCTGAGAAATACTTCGTCGGCAATGCCCAGGCGTTGAAGCAGATCGAAATGGTCGAGACCTCGTTGAAAGATAACGCCAAGGTGATCCTGTCGGATAAGGGCATCACACCCACGCTGCTGCTGGGGGAATTACCTGTGATCGAGAAAAAGCGCTAAACCTGCTTTCTATCTCAATCCGGAAAAATCACAGTTGGAGGGCGACTTTGCTGCTCAACATAGAAGTATGTCCAGAGTGGCTGATCATCTGTCTTGAATAACTGGTGAAGCAGGCTCTTATCTATTCTTTTCCGGCTTTGAAGTTGTAGATCGGTTTGAGGTGCGCTTCGATCGTAACAGTGTCTTGGATCGCGTTGACAATTTCATCAGTTGGTTTGTACGCCATCGGGGCTTCGTCAAGCGTTTCTAGATTGACAGTTGTTGAAAATACCTTTTTCATCGAAGCCTTGAAATCCTGCAGGTCCAGGGTTCGCAAGGCTTCCTTTCTGCCGCGCAAACGTCCCGCTCCGTGGGGTGAGGAGTTGTTCCAATCATTGTTCCCTTTACCGGTGCAAATCAGAGAGCCATCGCGCATGTTCAAAGGAATTATCAATTTCTCCCCTTTCCTTGCTGAGACTGCACCCTTACGGATGATTTTATCCGACGCGTTAACGTAGTTATGGATGGTTTGGAAGGTCGATCCTCCGATGCCAAATCGCTGGTTAATATACTTGCCCATGGTTTGGCGGTTCAGGCTGGCGTATTCTTGGCACAAATGCATGTCGTGCAAGTATCTCTGCGCCAAATCGCCTTTCAGGTACTTGAGCGCTTTTGGCGTGTCGGCTTGGCAGGTCTTTTCAGCCAATTTTTGGTAGTGATCCGCGACTTGTTTACCCACATTCCGGCTGCCGGAGTGGATCACCAGAAAAAGTTCTCCGGTCGATTCGTCGTGATCCAGCTCAATGAAATGATTACCGCCACCCAGCGTGCCGACCTGCCTGTCGATGACCGAGTTCTTGATCTCGTCAAAGCACAATAGTTCGCGCATGAAAGGGGCGTACTCCACAGGCTGCTTCCAGGAGTTGAAGCCCGCGGGGATTTCGTGTACTAATCGATCAAAAGATTTGAGGTCAAAATCCTGCCTGCCGAGGCTTTCCACGTACATACCGCAGCCGATGTCCACCCCAACCAGGTTAGGAACCACGTAATCTCCCAGAGCGGCAGTGAAACCAATCGTGCAACCAGCACCCCAGTGATAGTCGGGCATGATCCTGACCTTTGCTCCCTCAATAAAAGGCTGATCCATCAGAAGTTGGATTTGGCCAACTGCCTTTTCATCGCGGATCTCTGAAAAGACCTTTGCCGTGCCGTAGCTACCTTTTACTTCAAACATAACGTCCTCACATTTATTCTATCGAATAAATTGCTGAAAAAACCGCGTGAGAGGTGCTGAGTACACGAGCATTTTTGAACAAATGATTGAACAAGCTCGTTCTCAGTCGGTTTGTAGAAACATCAACAATGGTTGTGATTTATGGCAGTCGCTTAATCCTTGCAAAGACGATCGGTCCCAGGAAAATGCCCAGCAATACCAGGTAAAACCCGGCGTTGCCGAACGAATTTGCCACCATCGTGCCGAGCGATGACCAACCAAATGTTCCTGCATCGACGGCATCAATTATGACTAATACCAATGTAAGCAGCGCCGAGGTAAGAGTCCAGATGATGGCTCTGCGGAACGCCTGGGCTTTGTCCCTGGTTTTGAAAAGCCAGGCGAAAGCTAGTGAGATCACAAAGATCACTACCGCACCAATCAGATATTCATAAACCAAAGTTGGGTTCGATCCGCTGAAACCCGAAAATGGGTCTCTAAAAATCATGGCAATTGGGACCTGCAAAAGGCTTTGTAAAATGAATAACAGGATAGCAATACCAAAATCCATCAGTATTTTCATGAAAAACCTCCTCTCAATCCAACGAACTGATAATTGTAGTATAGCAAATAATTGGGCTAATTGATCATCGTAAAGGACGAATGTATGCCCGAAAAACGTAGAGATGTTCTGTCAGATTCCAGTGGTGAGGCTATAATGGAGAAAACGATCAAAGGAGCATGTCATGGAATTCAAAGATTCAAGAACTTACCAAAACCTTGTGAACTCATTTGCGGGTGAGTCTCAAGCTCGAAATCGCTATTCGTTCTACACCGAGGTTGCCGAAAAAGAAGGTTTGCTGCATGTCGCCGGGATCTTCACAGAAACAGCAGATAACGAACGTGAACATGCCAAGATATTCTATGATCACATCGTTCGTCATTTAGGCGCTGTGACCATTCATGTCGATGCCGACTATCCCGCCTCGGTTGGCTCCACCTGGGAAAACCTCGAAGCCGCCGCAGCTGGCGAGCACGAGGAATTCACTGTGCTGTACAAGAATGCTGCCGAAATTGCCAAAGAAGAAGGCTTTGACAAGATCGCTGAATCGTTCACTGAGATCGCCGAAGTCGAAGAGCGGCACTTCCTGCGCTACAAAGCCCTGGCAGATGTGGTCAAGGACGGCAAATACTTCAAGCGCGAACACAAGGTTTACTGGAAATGCCGCAACTGCGGCTATATCCACGAGGGCGAAGAAGCCCCCAAGGTCTGCCCAGCCTGCAAACACGCGCAAAAGTACTTTGAGGTGACTTCTTTCGAGCAGTAAATTGTAAACACTGCGATGTTTCACCTCATTCTTCTTGGAAAAATGAGGGTAAGCCTTTATGCTTACCCAGTTTGCCCCATGAAGGGATAGAAAAATGGAGTGGCTCTTGCCACTCCATTTTTGATACATTCGGGTTGCAATAGAAATGTAACCAATGCCGAACCAGTTTACCGTGTAATAAAAGGAAGATAGGTGCTGCCGAGTTCGTACGAGCCGGTATCGCACCTGCCATCGGAACGTGCTTGATGGCGTTGGTCGTCTTCTATTATGTAAAGCGCTGTTTCACAATTACCGGGGCGATGGTTGACAGCTGGGGAATTGACCGGCAATGAGTGTGTCCAGGTGGGTCCGCCGTAATCGCCCAGGCTTCCCAGCATTGGGTCCGTGTTGAGTAAATCACCGCTACCCAGTGCGCCTGGATAGCTGCCATCATTGAAAATGTTGTATCCGCCGCTGTTCCAGGCTCCACCCGCTTGGTAAAAATTATCAAGACCAATTGGTGCCACAAAAATATTGTCGCTCAGGAAGGCTGTGCCGCTGTTATATAGCGAGCTATTATTCCCTTGGTTTGCGAGCGTGCAAGATTGCATCCTCAGTTGTCCAACGCCATCATTCACAACGCCAGCCAACCACGAATTGGTAGAGATATTATCGCTTATTGTACTGTTGACGATAGTCATAGCAGAATAATTAGTGATGGTGCCCACGCCACCAGAGTTTTGCATGAAAAGCGAATGGTGAATCTGACAATTGGGTGCACCACCGCTGTTGAAAATCGCAAAGCCCCGTTCTGCCGAGTTGCTGAAAAATGTGCTGTCGCTAACATACAGGCTTCCATTATTCAGGATCGAACCCCCAATCACATAGCTGCTGCAATTCGCGCCCTGAGCACAGGTCACTGAATTCGACATGAAGTCCGTCCTTTCCAGGGTCAGACTGCCTTCATTCAGAATTGCCCCGCCTCCGGAGCCATTCCCTGTAAGCACCAAATGCGCTCCAGCAAATTTCACGTCCCTGATCAGCACATGCGCACCCCAACCAACCTGTAAGATGCGGTCAGTGAATGAACCAGTGGTAGAGATATAAGCTAGCGTGCCCGCTTCCGTCGATTGAATAGTGATCTGGTTGGTTGAGGTAGTGGCAGTGATATCCAGATCACCCGTGTGAGTATCATCCGGCAAGATTGGAAGGATGTCCAGCATATATAATCCTGGCGGAACCAGGATGGTCACGGGCGCATCCTGGATGTTCCAGTTTGCTTCAGAGATGGCAGCGCGCAATGTGCATGGTCCTCCATCTATCTCATTCGCACTGCAAGCGCTGTTTGTCACGAAATCAGGAAGGTCCTCCAAACTATCGACCGTGATGATTAACTCACCATCAGCCGAAACGGGCACCTGGGAGAGAGCGAGGGAACTTGTCAGGATCAGGATTGAAAGCAGGAAACTGGCACATCTTCGGATTACGGACATTATTCCTCCATTCTGAAAACAAGGCGATTTGACCATTTTACTCCCGTCTCCATAAATAATTCTAAAATTGCGTCGAAATTGAATCCAATTTCTCAAACTTGAAGGGACAATCCTAATAATGGATGAACAATGACGCTGCAAACCTCAACCCAATTGGAGATGAAACTGGTCCTAATCCATAACCGCACCATCCCCAATCGATTTTGAAAAGAGGCTGACCTGCGCAGGTCAGCCTCTTTTAGGTTTAGATCGATTGAGCGGATTACCGAAGAATCAACGGCAGATAGAGCTTGAACGGCAGTGGATCCACGAATTCGGTGGTAAAGGATAGCGGGTAGCTCACTTGCTGCTTATCGCCACCAGCATCTCCTAACCCAGTCAGACCGACTCCAATCGTTGCCGATGATGGCAAACTATCTGTCGGTGTGATGGTCATTTCGTTGGTGTCCGTGTCAAAACTGCAGGTGACCAGGATCAGATCGGCGGGGTTTGGTTCAACCCACACATCCGGGCAGGTAGCAGCTGCCATTGCCTGGCTCCAGGTGACCACAATTAAGGCGTCCAGCGCTACATCCGTCGCGCCATCGACCGGGGAAGTGTCCAGCACGATCGGGTCGCGCCAGTTGAGAACAGTATAAGTGTAGGTCTGAGTGCCATCGGTCCCGTAGTTCACGGTGATGGGCAGGTTGGCGAGTTCCTCATTGCCATCCGCGTCTTTCATGACCGTTTCCCAATCGCCGCGCGTAATCTTGAACTCAAACGCGGTACCGTCCAGGATATCAGCGGTATGTGTCCATAGAATATCGCTTACCTTGGTCATTGCCACCGTGCCGGGGTTCCAATCACCCACGGCTGGGTGTCCACCGACGAGATAAACGACACCTGGCGTCCATTCAGGCACGCTTACTTCAAAGGTCACCGCCACCAGTTTGGCTTCGGCAATTTGTGAGACGGTGTTGGAAGGCTCGCTGGGGTTAAAACTGGTGTCAAGCGCAATGACGTAGTAATAGTAGAGCTGATCCGTCACCACCGTAGTGTCGGTGTAGGTCAGCTCGGGTGCCAGAACGCGGTCTATTTTACTGAAAGTGATACCGTCGGTTGAGCGATAGAGATCGTAGGCATAAACTGCGACGTCGTCGATGGCTTCAGTCCAGCTCAGCGATATGGAGGACGCGCTCCAGTCAGCAATAGAAAGTACAGGGGCGTCAGGAGGCGTCATGTCATCTGAGGGGGTCACGGTCAGGTCGCCCGCTTTTGTTTGTTCATAGGGGTCCATAACCAGCCCACCATCATAGGCGTAAACCCAGGAAACAGCGCCATCGGTGGAGTAGCGGTAGACGTAATCAAATTCGCCGGTCGATTCAGGTAAAAGTGTGCCAATAAACATGTCATTGTTGCCAACCTGACTATAGAAGGCTGCGTCATACCAGGTCCATTCAGAATTCTCTCGAGGATCGCTTTCATCCGGGCCATAGCCCACCTGCGCCAGCAGACCAGGCGTGGATCCAGGTTCGGAGGTGACGTCAGCGATGTAGACCAGCCCGTAAATGTCTTCGGTTGGGGAAATGCCGATGATGTGAGTGGTGTTCAGAGGACTCTGCAGGTTTGCCCAATCAATGGTGTAAGCTGGCAGGGCGGTAACCTCGTTGGAAGGACCCGACACCAGCCCGCTTAAGCTATCCCGGGAGACAACCATGTAATAATAGCGGGTTCCCGGGACCACGGTTGTGTCTTCAAAGTAGCTTAGGGTGCTGGTGCCGATTAACTCGTATCCACCACCTGAGACGTAACTGCGATATACCAGGTACTCATCTGGTAAGGAATCCGGATCGTCCCAATCCAGTATGACTGACCACGCGCTAACCCCATCCACAACCAGGCTGGTCACCGGATCAGGTGGAGTTGCCTGTTCATTCGTCCGCACCAAAACCGCACCGCCATTGGCAGGCGCGCTGACCGCAACCAGTTTGCCTTCGATGTTGACAGCATAGGTCGCGATCGAAAGAATATCGCGATAAGTCGTGCCAACTGGCAGGTAGCCTAAAACATCGATGTCAATATTCTGCGGGTCAGAATTGCGATTGATCAGTACGACGGCTGAATCCTCCCCAGGCAGATTTCGTCCGTAAGCGTAAAGTTTCAGCGTGTCATCAATAAGGAGCGTGCGGTAGTCACCTGTACGCAAAGCAGGGTGAGCATTGCGTTCACCAGCAAGAGTGGCGTAGTAGTCGTATAGGGCATCTCTTGCCATCTCGTTCTGCAAGTGCGCGTAGTAGGGTGTACCACTTTCATCCAGCCAGGGGTAGGGTTGGCGGTTGTAAGGGTCGTCCTGCCAGACGCCGCTTCCGTCCTTGGCAACCGGTCCCACCAGGCCGACTTCATCGCCGTAGTAAATGGTTGGCGCGCCCGGCATAGTCATCTGCACCAAAGCCGCGCCCTTGAGCTTTTCGATTGCAGGGGTCCAGTTATAGTTCGAGTCGAGGTAACCAACTGGTGGAAGCGTGTTGGTGTTTTCATCCAGCATGAACAGGGCACGGTTGGTGTCGTGGCTGCCGAACAGATTCATCATGGCGTAGAAGGCTTCGGGGGCGTAGCGTTCCTGCAGGTTGAGGATGCGTTCATCGAACTGCTCCATGCTCAGGGGTGCCAGAGCGCCAGCTGAAGATCCAGAGTTGTGGTCGTTATCGGTGAAGGTGGTGTCGCGCCAGAGTGAAAGCACGGCGGAGCTAAACTGGTAGTTCATGACCGCGTCCCACTCGCCGCCCAGCAGCCAGCTGTTGGCGATGCCCCATTCCTCACCGGTGATGTAGCCATCAGGGTTGACGGTTTGGACTGTATTGCGGAAACCTTCCCAGTAATCATTGGTAATGTCATTGAGCGTACCGGGGTCCACATCCGCTCCGACATCCAACCGCCAGCCGTCCGCGGTGAGCATCCAGTGCCCGGCCACGGTGACTTCAGGGTTGACCTGGTTATCCCAGATCCAGGCTCTCACTTCCGCATTGCTGGAATTGAGCTTGGGCAGGGAGTCGTAACCCCACCAGGATTCGTAATTGGCTCCGCCGGGTGTGCCGTCCGAGCCCACGCAGGGACCGGTGCCGGCAGGCACATCAGTGAAGTAGAACCATTCGCGGTAGTCTGAATTCTGGCTTTCACACGCGCCAATTTCGTCATAGCGACCGTAGCGGTCGAGGTATTTCGAGTCAGACGAGACGTGGTTGAACACCCCATCCACGATCAGGTGCATGCCGCGCGATTGCAAACCTGCAATCAAGTCGTCGTAATCCGCTTGGGTGCCGAACATCTCGTTGATGCTCAGGTAATCGGTGGTGTCATAACCGTGATTGGAGGGGGACTCGAAGATGGGGTTGAGATAGATTGTGTTGACGCCTAAATCAACCAGGTAATCCAGCTTTGCGGTCAAGCCAGCCAGATCACCGCCGTAAAAGTTCTTGGAATAAGAACCCTCGCATGGGTCGTTCGTGTCGGCTCGTGGATCACAGATGGTGGTGTTCCAGGCTGTTGTGTTGGAGCGATACACTGTGCCGCCCTCTTCGCCATAGAAGAAGGTGCCAGCCGGTTTGTTGTTGGTTGGGTCGCCGTCGCGGAAGCGATCAGGGAAGACCTGGTAGATGATGGCGTTCTTGACCCAATCGGGGGTTTGGAAGTCGGGCGCGTGGACAGTCAACTGGTACGAGAAATCTTCAGATTCGTCAAAAGCCTGCCCCCAACCCATGGTGCGGGCGGCGTCATCTTCGTAGTAATCCATATCCGTGCCGTCGATCGCGATGAATCGATACCAATAGACGGTCGGGTCCATGCTTACAGGGACTGCAACTTCCCACCAGTCGTAAGTGCCATCGCTATAAGCAACGCTCATCGGCAGGATGGATTGGACGTTAGTGCGGTCGTTGTAAAGGCGCAGCTTTGCCTCGGTGAGGTCGCCCTGAGCTGCGCGCAGGCGCAGGATCACCTCGGTGCCTGCGGTGACCGGTCCACCGGGAGTGCGGTAGAGGGTATCGCGGCTGTTATGACCGAGGTAATCCCACCAGACTTCATTGTCATGACCAGGTTCAGTGGGTCCGCTATCAGGCGGCGGGAATGCTCCCACCCGACCGGTCCGGTAATCCAACAGGATGGGTACTACATCGCCATCGGTGTAAGTTGTGAGGGGAATCGTGGCAGCGTTGATCGAGCGGTTGTCAAAGCCAATGCCATCCCATGAACCGCTAACTACAACTTTATACTCGTATGTTCCAGCTGTTGGGAATAAGGTGTTCAGATGGTGTAGCCCACGACCAAGCGGTATTAGGGCTGTTTCCGGATTGGCATTATTCCAACCCTGGAAGCCGCCAACAGCAGTAAAACTGCTGCTGGAATCCCAGGCGTTGATGATATTAAGCGTTGGCATCATCTCCCAGCCAGAATCCGCGCTGTGATCATTGGTGTCAAAGGTCACCTTGACCACTTGGTTATCTTCAGTCGCATTTAGCCAGGAGTTGCCAGTTGTGGGGTATGAAATATCCCAGGTGCAGTTGGTCACTTTAAACTCGTACTTTGCCGCTGAGGGAATGATTATGTCAGCTGAAAAGACGCCGTCGCCCCCAAGTAGATCGCCGTTTGTGCCGTCGTCGGATAAGGGGTTTCCACCCGGTGCCCAGCCATTAAAAGCGCCAGCCAGGCACCAAGGTCCGGTGCTGCTGGAGATTGGTTCAATCAGCATCCGCCCGCTGAAGCTATCGAGCAGGAAAACCACATCCTGATTTGGCTCCGTGGTGGTGAAGCTGATGTTAGCGGCATCCGAGGAACGCCCATCCGCACCGAAACCATTCCAGGTGTTAGTTATTACTGCTTTCCCTATATAGCTGCCTGCCGAAGGAATGGTGTATACCAGGCGATAGAAACCGTTGCCCATGTTGGTCATCAGGGTGTTGAGGTCGGTGTTGTTCCAACCCTGGAAGTCTCCCACCGCGGTGAAGCTGGTGGGCAGGTCATCGCCAATGGCATTGACAATGTTGGAAGCAGGCAGTAAAACCATGCCAGCATTCAGGCTGTAATCATTGGTGTCAAATGTGAAGGTTACCAATTGATCAAGATCGTTGGTGATAAGCCAGGAATCTGCTCCGGGAAAAGCATTGTCCCAATTCCCGCACTCCACAACTTTCCAGCCAGAAAAGCCTGCAGTCGGAACTGATAATGCCAAGGAATAAATTCCATCCTCAGCAATCAGATCCCCGTTAGTACCGTCGTCGAACATAGGATTGGCGGTGTTATTCCAGCCATTCATGCTTCCGGCAACACACCAGTCAACATCCGCCAGAATACCAGCGGTAGGGGGTGTTCTTTGAATAATTTCTTGGGTAGGTGCCTGCGCCAGGGAGGCAACAGGACTGAGGAAAAGTGAGAGAGCCAGGAATAAAGCAAGAGGCAAGCGAATCGCTTTCATATCACCCTTTCTACTATTGTGAATGTGAGAATTTAATTATAGTTGACGCATAGACAGAATACAATCCACATTGAGACTGTGTGTCAAATGATACTAATTATTTTTTCTAACTGTAATGCCGTGAATATTAGATGAGGACCAGGACTCATGGTATTATTTTTTTTGGCTCTCCTCGTTCCCCTGGAGGAGATGCTGATCAGTGAGAATTGGAGGCTCTTTTATGACCAAAATTGAATTTTCCAGCAATTACGACGACTTATCCACAGAGCAAGGTTTCCAGTTCGAATTCAACTGCGACCGCTGCGAAACCGGCTACCGCACCTCCTTTCAACCCTACGTGATTGGCAAGATCAGCGGCGCCCTGGATACCGCCAGCAGTTTATTTGGCGGCATTTTCAACCAGGCCTCCACGCTGGGCGAGCGAGCCCGCAGTGCCACCTGGGAAAGGGAGCACGACCAGGCGTTCATTAGGGCGGCAGCGGAGGTCAAGGGCGATTTTGTGCAATGCCCGCGCTGCTCCTCCTGGGTGTGCCGTGAAAAATGCTGGAACACGAGCAAGGGTCTCTGCAAGAATTGCTCTCCCGACCTGGGGGTCGAGATGGCAGCCGCTCAGTCCAGCCGCACAGTCGAAGAGATCTGGGCGCACTCCAAGATGGCTGAGGATGACCGCGAGATGTTAAAAGAAGAGAGCTGGCGCGAAGGTGCCAGGGCAACCTGCCCTTCCTGCGGTGTGGCGCTGGTTGAAAAAGTCAAATTCTGCCCGGAATGCGGCGCGAAGATCCTGCAGGTGGTTTTCTGCAAGGAATGCGGCGCCAAACTTGAGGCCGGCACCAAGTTCTGTTCGGAATGCGGAACCAAGGTGGGGGCATAACGCTTCGCTTGAGCGAGTTCAAACACATGTGAGACGATAGGGCTTTACAAAAAAGCACATTG